>ERZ836829.67-NODE-67-length-169075-cov-5.139291_pt1 | contig 169075 bp, 147 predicted proteins | sample MGYA00519574_ERZ836829 | MGnify/ENA primary metagenome ERZ836829 (study PRJEB31850, sample SAMEA3708808) | human gut metagenome | biome: human gut; feature: human-associated habitat; material: faeces | place: China | collected 2014 ...
TTCGCGAGTTTTGTTGCTCCGGAACAGATGTGTCTGCCAAAGTCCTTGCGATGTACGCAGACACTAGAACTCCGTCAATGGAACCCCAGTGGCTTGCCGCTGGGTTAAGTCAGGCAGGTCATAAATTCCCTAATGATGCTTGCAAATGTGTTTCTTTTATTGACACGTTCTCTTGCGAGTGCTCATCGTATTGCAGAGATTCTTGACGAGAATATTGTTCTGACCTCACCAGAAAATGGAGTGAAAAAAGTCAAGGATGGAAGCATTGATTTTGAAAATGTGTCATTCAAATATCGTGAGGATGCTAGCGAGTATGCATTAGAGAATGTGAATCTTCATATTCAGGCAGGTCAGACGATTGGTGTTATTGGAACGACAGGATCGGCAAAGACGACACTTGTTCAGCTAATTCCGCGTCTGTATGATGCGACAACGGGCGTTGTTCGTGTTGGCGGCGTCAACGTGCGCGATTATGATTTGAGTGTACTTCGTGACAGTGTAAATATTACTCTACAGAAAAACGTACTATTTCAGGAACTGTGCGTGAAAATTTGAAGTGGGGAAATTCTTTATCAACTATGCGATTGTCGCTGTGCTTGGTGGCCTGTTAGCCTTAAATGGTCATACTGATTTAGGAAGTCTGGCAAGTTATCTTGTATTTGTGCGTCAGGCAGCGCTTCCAATCAACCAGTTTACGCAGCAGAGTAATTTCTTACTTGCTGCACTCGCCGGAGCAGAGCGAGTATTTAAAGTAATGGATATGGAGCCAGAGATTGACGAAGGAAAGACAGATCTTATTCGCGTGAAAAAGGAAAATGGAGTGCTGGTTCCATGCAAGGAAAAAACAGGTCTTTGGGCATGGCAAAAGAACGATGGCACTCTTGTTGAGTTAAAGGGTGATGTGCGTTTTGATCATGTAGATTTTGGATATGATGATGATCGCATGATATTAAAGCAGATCAGTCTGTATGCAAAGCTAGGGCAGAAGATTGCGTTTGTGGGTTCTACAGGAGCCGGAAAAACTACAATCACGAACTTGATCAATCGTTTCTATGATGTGCAGGGTGGCTCTGTCATTTATGATGGAATCGACGTGCGCGACATCAAAAAAGATGCGCTTCGCCGTTCCCTTGGCATAGTTCTTCAGGATACACACTTATTTACTGGGACTGTTGCCGAAAACATTCGCTTTGGAAAGCTTGATGCGACGCAGGAGGAAATTGAAAAGGCTGCAAAGATCGCAAATGCCGATTCATTTATCCGTCGTCTTCCACATGGCTATGATACACTTGTTACGGCGGATGGTGCCAATCTGTCACAAGGTCAGCGTCAGCTTCTTGCCATTGCGCGTGCAGCCGTAGCTGATCCGCCGGTGCTCATTCTTGATGAGGCAACCTCATCAGTCGATACACGTACAGAGGCATTGATTGAGCGCGGAATGGATCAGCTGATGGAGGGACGAACTGTATTTGTCATTGCCCATCGTCTTAGTACTGTACGCAATTCTAATGCAATTATGGTCCTTGAACAAGGAAAGATCGTCGAGAGAGGTGATCACGACGATCTTTTAGAGCAGAAGGGAAAATATTATCAGCTGTATCACGGTATGTTTGAGTTAAGCTAAGATTTTTCTTTATTTTGCACCTTCTGTTGCGAAATATTCCTTTGTCAGACGGACAACCGTTCCAGATAGTAAAAACAGTGCGATCAAGTTAGGGATTGCCATTAAACCATTGAAGGTTTCTGCGATACTCCACATCAGTCCAAGATTTGCTGTTGCACCAAGGATTGCAACGAGAGAATACGCTACCATGAAAGGTTTAATGACTTTCTCTGAGAATAAAAATTCAATGCAGCGAGCACCATAGAGTCCCCATCCAAGAATAGTAGAAAAGGCGAAGCAGCACATTGCAATTGCGGTAAAGATGGAAACCCAGCTTCCGTAAACAGAGGTGAATCCAGAAATGGTAAGCTCAGCACCAGCTGCAGCTCCATATTCAATCGTGGTGCCGCTGCAAAGAATAACAAGAGCAGTCAAAGTACAGATAACAATTGTATCAGTAAATACTTCAAATATACCAAACATTCCCTGCTTTACAGGTTTTTTTGTGTCTGCACATGCATGAGCTATAGAACCAGTACCAAGTCCAGCCTCATTAGAGAAGATACCGCGGGAAACTCCTTTTTTCATACTGGTAAACATGCTTCCGACAATTCCGCCGGTTACGGCAGATGGTTTAAATGCACCTTCAAAAATAGAAGCAAATACTGTAGGAATTGTGCGGATATTGATTACGATAACACCGACAGCAAGAACGATATATAATAATGCCATAAAAGGAACAAGCTTTTCTGTTACTTGTCCGATACGTTTTACACCGCCCAACAAAATGAGTGCAACAAGTACAGCCATTACAATACCAATGATTAAATTAGAAGTTGACACAGCATTATTAGAGATTACGTGAAAATCAATAAGAGCTGAATTAATAGCAGTGGTGATTGTGTTAACTTGTGTTGCGTTTCCAGTTCCGAATACAGTCAGTACACCAAAGGCAGCAAAAAGATAAGCAAGCCACATCCAACGTTTTCCAAGACCATTTTTTATGTAATACATTGGACCGCCGACCAGATCGCCATCAGCATTTTTCTCACGGAAATGAACGGCAAGTGTTACCTCGGCAAATTTAGTGCACATACCAAGAATAGCAGAGATCCACATCCAAAAGATAGCTCCAGACCCACCGATTGCAATTGCACCGGCAACACCTGCGATATTTCCAGTACCAACAGTTGCAGCAAGTGCAGTACATACAGCTTGAAATGGTGTCAAAGCACCATCAGATGCGTTCTTTTTGCGAAACATGCGTCCGATTGTTGTTTTAATTGCATAAGGAAATTTGCGTATCTGGAGAAAACGTGTGCGAAGACTCAAATAAAGGCCAACGCCGAAAATGCATACCATAGCCGGAACACCCCAGATGAAATTGTTCACGGCCGAATTGACGGTCTCAATAAATTGAAGCATAAAAAATCCTCTTTCTTGTTAGTTCAAAATTTTACAAAGGACACTATAACACGATATAATTTATGGTTCAAGCGTTATTTTAAAAGTTCAACATATTGAACTTAGGGGCGAAACCCGAAAGTCTTACGAAAGGCGGATTCGACGAGGTCTTTGTCGGCGTCTCTTTTCCGCGGGTACCTGTTACACTATCTATTATCATATATTGTTTTGAAAGTCCCGCTACAACGTTCCGCCTCGTAAAGAACCATCGTCTCACCGCCAGCTAGGTAACGATGATGAGTCCCAAAGTAGAACTGTATAATCAAAATAATAAGTATTTTTTCCTAAATATTTATTGAAATATTAGAATTGACGCATTATACTACTAAACAACATTAAAATAAAGGAGAGACATATAAGGAGAAAGAACCTATGATACTATGGATCATCGCGGCAATCTGCGCCTTTTTTATAAAGGGATTGTGTGGATTTGCAAACACGCTTGTTTTTACAAGTATTTTAAGTTTTGGAGTAAATAATGCGTCGATTTCTCCGGTAGAATTATTGCTAGGTTACCCGGGAAATCTGCTTTTGGCATGGAAAGAACGAAAAAAAATCAATTGGAAGATCTGCGGATCACTATCTGCACTTGTCATGCTTGGCAGCATACCGGGTGCCTTCTTTTTGAAAAATGCAGATACGACAGTAATTAAAATGATTTTCGGTATTGTAATTATTTTAATCGGAGCAGAAATGCTTCTTCGTGAATTTCATCCACGTCCGATGAAACAATCGAATGGTTTTACCATTTTAATTGGTGTATTGTCAGGAATTCTCTGTGGCCTTTACGGAGTAGGAGCGTTACTTGGAGCATACCTTAGCCGTGTCACAGATGACAGCCATGCTTTTAAGGGCAATATCAGTGTTGTCTTTTTTATAGAGAATACCTTTCGAATTATTTTGTATAGCTGTTGGGGTATTATTAAGCTTGATACTGCAAAGCAAGTAGTAATATTATTGCCGTTTATGTTAGGCGGTCTTGGCCTTGGAATTTTTGCAGGAACACATATTCCAGAGCGCACCGTCAAGAGAATAGTTATTGTTTTGCTGATGATTTCTGGCGCCGCGCTGATTTGGCAGAGTATATAAGATTTTTAGTTACAGTTCATGGATAAGCCAATATTGCGGCAAAGCCCGAAGGTGAATGGCTTTCGTAGCATGAACTGTAACGATTTTTATAGAATACTAGAAATGAATGCTTTACATTACTTAGGAAAATTGGTATCCTTAATAATACACGCAAAAAATATTTTGAAGAAAGGGAAGAAAAAGATACTATGGTAGAATTATTAAAATTTGAAGACTTTGATCAGATGTATTCAATAATGGAACAAAGTTTTCCATATGATGAATATAGAGGATATGAGGGCCAGAAACAATTATTTGAGAATCCAGAATATAAGGTGTTTATACATAGAAATGAAGAAACAAAAGAAATAGATGGATTTTTATCTGTCTGGGAGTTTGATGATATCTTATTCTTTGAGCATTTTGCAGTAAGCAGCAAAGTACGAAATGGTGGTATCGGAGGACGCATGTTAAGAGAGGTCCTTACTCAGGTAAATAAAATGACATGTCTTGAAGTTGAGCTCCCAGAAGGAGAACTTGAAAAAAGGCGTATTAGCTTTTATGAAAGAAATGGATTTTGTTATAATTCATATCCATATACTCAGCCATCAATTGCTACGGGAAGAAAACCGATTCCTCTTCGTATTATGACATATCAAAGAACAGTTACTGAAGCTGAATATGAGAAAATAAAAAATCTGCTGTACCGACGTGTATATCATGTATCGGAGCAGCAGATGAAATAAATAATATTAGAAGACATCCAAATCTTTTCCGTTTACGGTATAACCTTCATACCCAGCGGTCTTAATCTCATCCAGGATTGCCTCATCGCGCCGAGCCATTTCAGCAGCCAGATTGATGTGGTTATCCTGGATATTCATATGGTAAATTCGGTGGTATGTAACAAGAAGCTTAGGCTGAGCCTTTTTTGCTACCCATGCCAGATCCGTGCTTAATGTATGCACTTCTCTGTGATATTTCTGCCACTTTGGTTCGCGTGCAGAGATACCAGCTGAATATTCTACTTCATGAAGTAAAATGTCGCATCCATAAGCTTTTTGGGCCACTAGTTCAAGAGGAGCTGTATCGCCGCTTATTACAATTGTGCGATCTGCCGTCACGAATTTATAGCCATAGCAAGTTAGTGTGCCGTGGCTGACAGGAAATGCCTCCACGCTTACATATTCATCCTGGTAGATAATGCCAGGATTTTCTTCATTTTCAATTTCGGTCACATCCACCTTATAGCCATTTTCATTGGCTTTTTCAAAGCCGTGAATGCGAAAATCAATATCGGTAGAGTAGGCTTCAAGAATGTGATCGGTCATATGCTGTAAGCCTTTTGGACCAAAAACCTTAAGTGGTGTATTGCGTTCAAGCACCCATGGAGTAAAAATAAGATCTGAATATCCGGCAGTGTGATCGGTGTGCAAATGGGTACAAAATGCTGTGCATAAAAGATCAGGACGAAGTGCATCAATCCCGTTAAAATAAGCTTTGGAAGCCTGACGGACAACGCCTGGTCCAAAGTCAACTAAGTATGCGCGATCACCAACAATAACGGCAGAGGCTGGGCCACTTGCATTTGGGCAAGCATTTGGCGTTCCAGTGCCGAGAAGAACAAGTTTTGTTTCCATATGTGAAAGAACTCCTTTCTTTTTCGTACGAAATTTAATATAATAATTAGGTCGGTCTCAAGCTCAATGTCTTTCGCGCAAGCATAAACGGCTTTTGAAGCTTTTGACCTTGGTATCATTATTATAGTGTAAGAGAACAAAAAAGACAAGGAAGGAAACTTATGAATAAAATTAATTATCAGAAGCGTCTTGAGGAGACGATTGAAAAAGAGACAAAGGCAGGACACGTCCCAACCTTATTTTTACATAGCTGCTGTGCACCATGCAGCAGTTATGTGTTAGAGTATCTGTCCAATTACTTTAAGATTACCGTATTTTATTATAATCCGAATATTACAGAGGAGGCAGAGTACAAAAAGCGTGTCGCAGAACAGGCACGTCTAATTTCGGAACTTGATACAGTTTATCCGATTCAGCTTGTGGAAGGAAAATATGACCCACAGCGCTTTTATGAGATCACGAAAGGAATGGAGCAGATGGACGAGGGCGGTGAGCGCTGCTTTGCCTGTTATAGGCTGCGTTTAGAGGAAGCCGCAAAGTTAGCAGCAGATGGTGGGTTTGACTATGTTACAACGACACTTTCCATAAGCCCGATGAAAAATGCTGAGAAATTAAATGAGATAGGGTCAGAAGTGGGAGAAAAATATGGCATCCCCTGGCTGTTTTCAGATTTTAAGAAAAAGAATGGCTATAAGCGTTCTGTGGAGCTGTCAAAGGAGCATGATTTGTACCGTCAGAGCTATTGTGGCTGTGGTTATTCAAAGGCTCAGGCAAAAAGAGAGGGACGGATCTGATGGAACAGCAAAAAACAAAAGAGAGTAAGAAACGCTATTTTGCCTATGATCTTATGCGCGCGGCTGCCATGCTTCTGATTGTATTTTATCATATGAACTGCGAGTGGAGTGCGCGCCTTATGGAAAGTCCGCTTGTCGTTACAAAGATTGGCAATCAAGGGTATCTTGGCTGGCAGGGAGTATCACTGTTTATTTTGGTGTCGGGTGCTGCACAGTGCATTTCCTACGAGCGCTGCAGTGACTTAAAAACTTACTATAAAAAGCGCTGGTGGAGCATTTTTCCATCATTTTATATGGCATACTTTGTATGCTACTTGATGGGCGGATTTGGCGGCGGAGTTAAACTTTTTGATTTGTCATTTTTATGGACTATTACCGGACTTGATGGCTATGCATCGTTGTTTGGTATTCAAAGCCACTACCTTGTCGGAGAATGGTTTATCGGAATGATTCTTGTCCTTTACATCGTCTTTCCGGTATTGTATGCACTGGTTAAGCGCTATCCAAAGCCAACACTAATCGCAGCGATTCTTTATTATCTAGTGATGGTACAGCTTCTTGGAAATACGGGAAGAGTGGACAAGGATATCTTATTAAATGTGGTTGTTTTTCTGGCGGGTATTTATCTGTATCGCTATATGAAAAACGTGTCACTTCGCACAGGTGTGGCAGCAGCTGTAGTGTTGTGCCTGGTTGTGTTTGTCCCGCTTCCAGAGCGTGTAACATGGTATTTATTTGCAGTCGAAGGCATTTTGTGGTATCTGATTTTTATGGCAGCAGGAAATGCGCTGGATCGGATAAAAAATTTGCCGTGCGTGATTCTGAAAAAACTTGTCGGTGTGCTTTCAAAGTATTCATATGAGATATTTTTGCTGCATCATGTACTTATAAGTGTATCGTTATCACCATATGAGCAAAATACATATTATTCGGTGGGACAGTATCTGCTTTGGGCGTTACGTGCGCTTGCTGTAATAGGAATTGCATCATGGATGATTTATCCTAGATGGAAGCCAAAGGCAACGAAAGCGCAGGCAACAAAAACACAGTAAACTAAATGGCATGGTTAATGTGATGTAAGATGCAGACTGCGCTCATAGGCTTCTCGGCTTAGGCTGCATACCTGACTGCGAAGTGTTTCCCAGTAGCCAGAAGAAATCGGATGATTACAAGCGGCAGAAAATGCCTGATTGCCAAGCTCACTTTCGATAACTTCATAAAAGTATTCAACTCCTCGTTCGAGTATGCCGCCTTTTGTGGCGGCATTTTTTGTATCTTGTTCCAACTCCTCTTTTGTTTTTACTGCGATGGCAATCGTGTTGAGTGCGTAGGAGTAGACATCAAGAGACAGTGCTTCCTCATCAGATACACAGACCAGCATGGAGGTTGTGAAATCGTGAAGACCACCAAACCAGGAATCAGAAAAATGATGCATGAATTCCTGCATGGTAGGCGGTAAAGCATCGTTACGACGAAGAGAAGGGATTGGATCATAGAAAAATTTCGTAAATGATCTCTGGGCATACTGAAATGCTTTTCCAATATCATTTAGCGTAACTGAAAGACCAGCCTTTTGTGCGGCTTCGTGAATGCAAAAGCAGGCTTCACAGCAGACATGGCTTGTGATTTTTCCAGCAAGAAAGATCAGTGCCTGAGATGCAGATAAAGAAACTGTTTTTCCATAAGGGGTAAGCAGAATGTCAAGCAGTACACGGCGGTTAGAGTGCTCAAAAGCAGGTGTTGAGGATATGGTATTGATGCCGACACTTGTGATATCAATTCCATGAACGTCAGTAAAAATATTTGGAAGAATCTTAACGATAGAAACGTCGTTTCCGAGAAGATTCGCATACCAGTTTTCATCTGGTGTTGGAGTAAAGGAATACAAATCTGGCAGTGGTTGTGAGGCGGCACGAAGCGTATTATAATAGGGAAGAAGTATGGTTTTTGCAATATCGACAGAGACAGTCGGCGGTACCGCGACTATGAGAATTGTAGGATGGAACTTGAATAATACAGAGTCAATTGGATCTGTACAAAGCACACAGTCTTTTAATATATTAGTACGCGAAGCTAATTTTTCTGGATGTTTTCCGATGGCACACACATTTCCTACCATTGGTTGTCTTAATTCTGAAAAAAGATAATGAAGACCCCTGTTTAAATAGCCTGCTATAAAACCAGTTCCAAGTATGACAATGTTTTCCTGCATTGAAAAAACCTCCTGTTAATATCATGTTTGCTCTCGCTTTCTTATGCTGCAGTGTAACACAAAACTAAGAGGACGTAAAGAAAAAAGAAAAATAAATGCAACTCGATATAAGAACATCCTATAGCAAAATATAGGAAAAATCCTTTTCTTATTTTGTTGACAGAAAAAAATAACATGGTATGATAGAACTCAAGCAGTTAAGCAGTTATGAGGGTTTGCAAGTATCCGCATCTAGCATGATGCGTGAACTGTAACTGCAAAATAAAGTTTCCCTGTTGATGGGCGAGAAAAAAGTCTGTTTCGGGGAATGGAAGGGCAAGGTACGATTATGAGAAAACATCACATTCTTACAGCAGTAGCGGCGGTAGCTGTTTTCAGTCTTGGAGCCAGTACATTGGCTTTAGCAGGCGAGGAGTCAACATCTGGTGGAACTTTCACTTATGCCAGATCTGATTCTACGACCTCTTTCGATCTTCATCAGGAAATTACAGAAAATAATGCCTTTGCAATTGATAAGGTGTTTGAGTCACTTGTGACTTTTGATAACGATGGAAATATTATTGACTGGCTGGCAGAAGATCATAAGATCAGTGATGATGGTCTTGTGTATACCTTTACGCTTCGTGATGGTTTAAAGTTTAGCGATGGCACAGATGTGACAGCAGAGGATGTTAAGTTTTCCATTGAGCGCCATCTTGAAGTTGGAGGTTCACTTCCAATTGAGGCAGATGTAAAATCTGTTGAGGCAGTGGATGAAAAGACAGTAGAGATTACACTGGGAACAGCTTACACACCATTTCTTTCAGAGCTTGCCAATTTCTCAAATGGAATTATTCCAAAGGATTTTGGTGGAAAGACTGAGGAGGAGTTTTTCAAGAATCCAGTTGGTACAGGTCCATTTGCCGTATCCGAGTGGGATCCATCTGGAGATTTGACTTTTGTAAAGAATGAATATTACTGGCAGGAAGGAAAGCCATATATTGATGAGCTGGTATATAAAGTAGTAGATGATGACAATCAGGCACTTAATCAGCTGCTTGCAGGTGAGATTGACGGAATTGAGGATTTGTCACTTAGCAATGCATCAAATGTAGATGGAAATGCTGATACGAAGACAGCAACCAGTTTTAGCTATAATGTAGAAGAGCTGTTCTTTAATACGCTTGATGAGCACTTCAGTGATGAGCATGTACGCCGTGCACTTGCAATGGCAATTGACAGAGAGTCACTGACAAAGGCATTAACCTTTGGCTATGCAGAGATAGCAAACACTGTTCTTCCGCGTGCGCTTTTGTATCAGACAAATGATACGGTAAATGCGCTTTCGTATGATATTGACGCTGCAAAGGAAGAATTGGCACAGTCTGCATATCCTGATGGCTTTGACACTACGATCAGCATCGCATCTGGAAATAATACACGTCTTCAGGAGGCACAGATCATTCAGGCAGCAGGTGCACAGATTGGAATCAATATTGAAATTAATGCACAGGAAATTTCAACATTCCGTTCAGATTTCCGCGATTTAAATTTCTCTATGATGATCAACAGTGCAACAGCTGATTATCCGGATGCAAACTCTATTTTTGCATTTCAGGTCGATCCAGATGGATGGAGCAAGTGCTACTGGACTTCTTATAACAATGAAACAGCAGCAGATTTGATGAGAAAAGGACAAGTGACACCAGACGGAGATGAGCGTGCCGCAGTTTACGAAGAGCTGCAGCAGATTTTAGCAGATGAAGTTCCATATATTCCACTGTATAATTCAGAGAATGTAGTTGGACTGAGAGATAATGTAGAGGGCTTTACTGTATTACCGAATGGAAGTGTCCACTTTGAGGATGTTTATTTTGAAGAATAATAGTTATAAAATGATGACAAGAGCGCTTATTAGGGCAGCTCTTGTCATTGCGCTTGTTACAGCAGCAGTTTTTTTACTGATTCGTCTCGTGCCAGGAGATCCAGTTGTTATGGTTCTTGGAGAACATGCGACAGATGAGGCAGTAAATCAATTAAGAGAGCAGCTGCATTTAAATGATTCACTGGGGCAGCAGTTTCTCATTTTTCTGCAAAACGTATTTTTACATGCAGATACGGGCAATTCAATTAAATATGGTGTATCGTGCCGCAGTCTGATTTTACAGTATGCACCAGTGACACTTTTGCTTGTTGTAATGTCAATGACTATTTCAATTGTTATATCACTGCTTCTTTCATTTACGGCAGCCACACATAAAGATGGCATTGCAGACCATTTAATTAGGATTATTCCTATTATTGCGCATGGTATGCCTGTTTTTTGGATCGGACTAATTTTGATTCTTATTTTTTCTGTCAATTTGAAGTGGTTTCCAGTTGGCGGTCTGAAAAAAGGGACAGCAGGCATGATTTATAGTTTGATTTTGCCATCAATAACTGTATCATTTGGGCAGATTCCGCCGCTTGTGCGTTCACTTAGAGAGCAATTGATAGAAACACTTGATGCAGATTTTGTGCTTACGCTTTGTGCAGCAAAACTTCCAAGACGTGTAATTTTATGGAAACATGTGCTTCATAATGCAGTAGTGCCAACATTGATGCTGCTTTCTGTCAATTTGTCTTATTTAATAGGCGGAACACTTGTGGTTGAGCAGGTATTTGCTGTAAAAGGAATTGGAAAGCTATTATTTGAGGCAATATCCAATCGTGATTTTCCACTTGTAGAGGGAATCACGCTGTACTGCGCATTTTTTGTTGTCATTATTAGCTTGATTGTTGATTTGATTGCAAAGAAGATTGATCCGCGAATGGCAAAAGTGTAAAAATTGTGACAGTATAACATATTAAGTAAAATGAAAGGGCAAAGGCGCATATTGTTATGAAACAAGCAAAAAGAAAAAAATTAAAAAAAACACATGCGCCGACATTGTGGATCGGTCTTTTTATGATGGGTCTACTGGTAGTTTTAGCTGTACTGGCGCCTGTGATCTGCCCATATGATCCGCTGGAACAAAATCTTGCAGAGTTTCTCCAGGCACCTGGGGCAAAGCACTTGTTTGGAACAGATCAATTAGGGCGTGATTTATTCACAAGAACGCTGTATGCTGCGCGAACTGATCTATGGATTATGGTTATGGCTGAGATAGCACCATTTATAATAGGTATTTTTCTTGGAATGGCAGCAGGATATTTTGGAGGTGCGATTGACTGGCTGGTAGGAATGGCATCAGATACATTTATCGCATTTCCATTTTATTTGCTTGTCATTGTGATCGCATTTGCATCTGGTGCAGGTTCGCACGGTATCTTTATCACATATTTGTTAGTTGGATGGCTTATTTACTGCAAGGTAGCACGAGGACAAAGTGCAGCACTTAAAAATTCAGAGTGGATTGCTGCAGCAAAGATTCTTGGATACTCTGATATTCGAATTTTATTTTGTGAATTGCTCCCCAATATTATTCCGCAGGCAATTGTCCTTTTAATGACAGATATGGTTGGACTTCTTGTCATTATTGTAACGCTTGGATACTTGGGCATTGGAATTTCACCACCCACACCAGATTGGGGTACCATGATCTCAGAGGGACAAACCTTTATGACAAGTGCCTGGTGGCTTTCAGTTTTGCCTGGTATGTTTGTCGTATATACAGGAGTGGCGCTCTCATTTATAGGAGATGGGCTTGCAGATCGTTTTCGTTAAGAAAAAGAAAGGATGTAAGAATTTTATGGAAAAGAAGACTGATTCAGTTGAAACAGTGAAATCCATAGCATCAGATTTAAAAGCAGTAGAACCGATTGTATCAGTAAAAAATTTAATAGTGACAGGAAAAGATGGCCGACTTCTTGTCGATCATCTTTCTTTGCAGTTAAAGCGAGGAGAGACGCTTGGTCTAGTTGGAGAATCAGGTTCAGGAAAGACACTTACATTAAAAAGCCTGATAGGACTGCTTCCTAAAAATCTTTCAGAGAGCTATGAAGAAAAAAAGATTAACGGAAATGTGGCAATGATTTTTCAAAATCCGATGAGTGCACTCGATCCGTTATGTCCTGTTTTTGCACAGCTAATTGAAGTTGTTATGATAAGACAAAATGTGAGCAAAAAAGAAGCAGTATGCCGCGCTAATGAGCTAATTGAGCGCCTTGGCTTACCGAAAGAGCTTTCTAAAAAGGATCGCCTTCCATCAGAGCTTTCCGGTGGACAATGTCAGAGAATTTTGATTGCCATGGCACTTTCCTGTAACCCAGATGTGCTTTTATGTGATGAACCGACCACGGCGCTTGATGTTACTGTTCAAAAGCAGACACTTGATTTGATCTTGTCGTTGCAAAAAGAGATGAATTTTGCCATATTGTTCGTCACTCACAATTTGGCAGTGGCAGCAGGCATATGCAGTCATCTTGCTGTGATGCATAATGGAAAGATAGTCGAGACTGGGAAGACAAAAGAGCTGCTGCAGCATCCAAAGGACGACTATACGAAAATGTTGTTGTCGGCTATTCTTCGAATTCCAAGCAGGAAGGAGCAATAAGATGGGTACATTATTGGAAATAAGAGAGATTCAGGCTTCTTATAAAGAGTACCCGGCATTAAAGGGTGTTAGTCTTGCAATCAAAGAAAATACAGTGATGGGACTGGTTGGTGAGTCAGGTTCTGGAAAATCAACTCTGGCAAAGGTGATCACTGGACTGTTAAAGAAAGATGCAGGCGAAATTTTGTTTGAGGGAAAGCCTTATGGAAATGATAGTCGAGGCAGAAACCGCGCACAGTGCCAAAAAATTCAGATGGTTTTCCAAAATCCAGAAGGGTCATTAAATCCGAAGCACACAATCGGAAAAATCTTATCCGATGCGATGTTGTTTCATAAGATCACTGATCGAACTCATGTAAAGGAAAAGTGCGAAGAGTGGATCAAAAGAATGGAGCTTCCAGAGGACACACTTTCTCGCTATCCAGCTTCCTTTTCAGGAGGACAAAAGCAGCGAATCGCACTGGCAAGAGCGCTCTGCGTTTCGCCAAAGTTATTAATTGCAGATGAGCCAACCAGTGCACTTGATGTGTCAGTTCAGCAACGCATTTTACAATTGATGAAAGAATTAAAGAAAGAGATGGGGCTGACGATTCTTTTTATCTCCCACGATATGGGGGTCATCTATGATATCTGCGATGAGGTAGCAGTGATGAGAGATGGCAGAATTGAGGAGACAGGCGAAAAAGAAGACTTCTTTGCAAAGCCGAAGACCGAGTATGGGCAGCTGCTACTGGATAGTGTGCCGAAATTGCCATATCTCGAATGAAACAGTTGTAGTTAACATAGTTGAAGGGAAAAGATTAGATGCGGGGGTTCGATTCCCTTCAGGTGTGTTGAAATAGCAAAATAATATTATGTGATGAGAAATAATAGATAGGAGGGGCAGTCATGGAACGATATGAGATGCCAGGGTTCGTCGATTTCCATCTGCATATGGGGTGGACAGATTTTGACCATGTCGATCAGGATAAACGAAGCGAAAAGGATGTGAAGGATCGCATTCTATTTTGCTTAAGAGAGCTTTCCAATATGGGATTTCGCATGGTTCGCGATGCAGGTGGTCTTGAGACGATTGGATTAGATAAAACAGCAGAAAAGCTTGAGCCTACCATCTCCATTCTTCCTTGCTGCGGCATGGTCAGTGCTGAAAATGCAGAGAATGAGAAATTTTTAGAGCAGGCAAAGAGAAGGGACAGTCGCTGGGTCAAGATCTTTGCAACTGGTGGAGTTGGTGCACCGCCAGAAAAAGTGTTGACACCGACGATGAAAAAAGACGTTTTCTTAAAGCTAGTTAGAGAGTATCATGCGGCTGGAAAGCTTGTCATGGTTCACACTTGGGGTGGAGATAGTTTGGATTGGTGCATTGAGGCAGGAGTTGATTCGGTAGAGCATGGCATTTATATGAATCAAAGACAAGCACATGAGCTTGCAAAGAGACAGATTCTCTATGTGCCGACAGCAGCTGTCTATAAGCTTCTTGCAGAGAAAGAAAATCCAATGCAGGTTGCAAATCTTTTTGCAGAGCATGCGCGTGTGGCAGTGCCGGCTCACCAAAAGGCTGTGGAATACTGTGTAAAAGAGGGAGTGCGTATGACCTGTGGCACGGACTTTTATTCAGATCCGAGACTACTTTGTCATGAGTATGGAGAATTGTTTACCCTGCAAGAGTATGGAGTGCCGACAAAGACTGCATGGGAAGCATTCTGTGGACAGACACTGACGAAGAAGGAGACAGGTGGACGTGTACCGTCTAAGATTTATTTGAATCGCAATCCGTATGAGATTTCATCACCAGAGGAACTGAGGGCAGCTTTGAGACCTGCGAATTGCTCCATTGCTACGCAATTCTCGCAATTCTAAAAGCATTCGGATTCGCTGATTTTCTTTGAAAAATTACTTGACATAAAATCTAATCTGCGCTATAGTAAAAGTCCTTTTGCAAAAGAATGTACATAAGTACGAGAACGGACAAACCCTAGAACGGACGAGCCCTATGAAGGGACAAACCCGATCAGATAGGTATTTTTATAGCAAAATCTATAAAGAGCAGACCTACTTGGCAAGATACAGTTCACACATTTGTGAGAACCGTGATAAGTTGTATGACTACCAGGAGGAAGTACGATGATTACAGTACAAAATTTATGTAAGACCTATAAGGTCGCAAAGAGAAGGGCAGGGATCAAGGAAGCCTGCCGCAGTTTATTTAAGCGTGAATACGAGGAAATTCATGCGCTCGATCATATCAGTTTCCAGATTGGTGACGGAGAGATGGTCGGATACATTGGCAAAAATGGAGCTGGCAAGAGTTCAACAATTAAGGTACTCAGCGGTATTTTAACACCGGACGAGGGTACCTGCGTGGTCAATGGAAAAATCCCATGGAAGGATCGCATTTCCTATGTGAGAGACATTGGAGTTGTGTTTGGACAGAGAAGCCAGCTATGGTGGGATGTGCCAGTGATTGATTCGTTTGAATTACTTCGCGATATCTATTCGATTCCCAACAGTACTTACAGAAATAATTTGGAAGAGTTGACAGTTCTTCTAGATTTAAAAGAAATTCTAAAAACACCGGCAAGACAGTTGTCACTCGGGCAGAGAATGCGCTGTGAGATTGCAGCATCACTGTTACATAGTCCAAGCATTCTTTTTCTAGATGAGCCGACGATTGGACTGGATGCTGTGTCTAAGCTTGCAGTGCGCGATTTTATTAAGCAATTAAATCAAGACCACAAGACGACTGTCATTTTGACAACCCATGATATGCAAGATATTGAGGCATTGACAAATCGCATTTTGCTGATTGGAAATGGGCGCATTTTAATGGATGGAAGCCCGGAAGAGCTAAAACAAGATGCCGCATCCATGGACGAGGCCGTTGTAAAGCTGTATCGAAGCTTTGACGAGAAAGAGGGGAGATGAATCAAATGAAAAAGTATCTCTCTTTTTTTCGCATGCGCTTTTTGATGGGATTACAATATCGCGCGGCTGCAGCAGCTGGAGTCCTCACCCAGTTTACATGGGGATTTATGGAACTTCTTGTTTTTAGAGCATTTTATCAGGCAGATGCGTCTGCCTTTCCAATGAGCTTTGAAGCTGTCGCCAGCTATATTTGGCTGCAGCAGGCATTTTTGGCATTGTTCATGGCATGGATGATGGAAGCAGAAATATTTTCCTATATCGTGGATGGAAATATTGCCTATGAGATGTGCCGCCCTGTCCATATTTATTCGATGTGGTTTGCAAGAAGTGTCGCGAACCGTGTGTCAAAGGCATTGCTTCGCTGCGCGCCAATTTTAGTTGTAGCACTATTTTTGCCAAAGCCATATCGATTGACACTTCCACAGGATCCAATGACGCTTTTCTTATTTTTACTGACAATGATACTTGGAACACTAGTAACAGTTGCAATTGGCGTGATTATTTATACCAGTTGCTGTTTTACCATTTCTGCTCAAGGCATTCGTATTTTTTATGCATCGGCATGTGAGCTTTTGTCAGGCCAGATCGTGCCGCTTCCATTTATGCCAGAGGTGGTACAGCGTGTGTTAAAGGTGCTTCCGTTTGCTGCTATGCAGAATGTGCCATTTCGAATTTATTCAGGCGATTTATCAGGTCGAGCCATGGCAGAGGCAATTTTTCTTCAAATATTTTGGCTCATTGTGCTTGTTGGAGCTGGATGGCGATTTGCTAAACTTGCTGAAAAAAAGCTAGTTGTGCAGGGAGGGTGAGCCATGGAAAGAATGAATAGAAGAATCGAAAGAAACAAAAATAGAAATCATAATGGAAATCAAAATGAAAAAAGGCACAGAAAAAGAAGTAGAGGCAACATGAAAGCTGAGAATGCAAGGATTTCAGCAGTTCGTCTGTATTTGCACTATATCAGTATTCATATTCGAAGTGCAATGCAGTATAAGACTTCCTTCTTTTTGACGACACTTGGCCAGTTTTTGTTTTCATTTAACGTGTTTATGGGAATTACATTCATGTTTCAGCGATTCCACGAGGTGAAAGGTTTTACCTATAGTGAAGTATTGATTTGCTATGCACTTGTTTTGGTTGAGTTTTCATTGGCAGAAATGTTTGCAAGAGGCTTTGACTCATTTTCTGGAATGGTGCGCCATGCTGAGTTTGACCGTGTGCTTGTAAGACCACGCAACGAAATTTTGCAGGTATTAGGAAGCAAATTCGAATTATCAAGAATCGGAAGAAGCTTTCAAGCAATTATCTTGTTTATTTACGGTGTTATGCACGTACAAATTGATTGGAATTTGCCGCGGATCTTGACTGTGATTTTTATGCTGATCGGTGGGGCAGCAGTTTTTTCAGGATTGTTCATGGTATATGCAGCACTTTGCTTTTTCACACTAGATGGACTTGAATTTATGAATGTATTAACAGATGGTGCAAGAGAATATGGCAAATATCCGATCGGAATCTACGGAAAGCGCATGCTACAGTTTTGTACCGTGATTGTTCCGTATGCGCTGATTCAATATTATCCTCTTTTGTATTTACTTGGCAGAACAAATTCTCTTTGGAATATGGTAATGCCACTATTTGCAGGAATCTTTTTGATCCCTTGTTATGTGCTATGGCGAGTGGGCGTGTGCCATTATAAGTCGAGTGGGTCGTGAGAGTGAAACTAATATGATACTCACAGATCTCAAGATCATAATCTTGCTTATGCAAGCATGATCGGCTTATGATTTTTCAATCCTAGTATCAAAAAAGTACTTGACTAAAGTTTACTTTACGTTTGTATAATGAAGCTAGGTATGTGGGCAGTTTCGCTGTTGGACTGCCTAGCCCATCAAAAAAGCCATTTTTGTGGCAAAAGAGAGGAGAAAAAACGATGGCAAAGGTATTTTTTACAAGAGAAATTACACCTGAAAAAGTAGAAAAGATGTATGAGCTTGCTGGAAAGGAATTAACCGGAAAAGTTGCAGTTAAGCTTCACTCTGGAGAGAAGGGAAATCAGAACTTCCTTGGACCAGACTTCTGGCGCCCGGTAATTGAGAAGGTTGGTGGAACTGTTGTTGAGTGCAATACCGCATATGACGGTGCAAGAGATACCACTGCAAAGCACAGACTCTTAATCAAGGAACATGGATGGGATCGCTATTTTAATGTGGATCTGATGGATGCAGAGGGACCAGATATGGAGCTTGCAATTTCAAACGGAAAGCAGATCAACAAGAATTTCGTCGGAAAGAATATGGCAAATTATGATTCAATGCTGGTACTTTCCCATTTCAAGGGTCATCCGATGGGCGGATACGGCGGTGCATTAAAGCAGCTTTCAATTGGCTGTGCATCTTCCTACGGAAAGGCATACATCCACGGAGCTGGAGATCCGGTTGCAAAGTGGACAGCAGATCACGACTCCTTCCTGGAATCAATGGCAGATGCAGCATCCTCTGTTGTTGAATACTTCAAAGGCAATATTGTCTATGTCAATGTAATGAAGAATATGTCCGTAGACTGCGATTGCTGTAGCGTAGCAGAGGATCCGTGCATGAAGGATATCGGAATCTTGGTATCTCTTGATCCGATTGCAATCGATCAGGCTTGTCTGGATCTTGTCTATGCAGCAACTGACGATCCGGGACAGAAGCACTTCTTAGAGCGTGTTGAGAGTAGACACGGTGTTCATACAATTGAAGCAGCTGCAGAGCTTGGCTTTGGAAGCAGAGAGTATGAGTTAGTGACGGTAGAGTAAGTAAAAAATATAAAACATATAAAAACATCCAGACATTGATTCGAAAGAGAAATCGCTTGTCTGGATGTTTTGTTGTTTTGTAAGGTGTTTCAAGTTTAGCTTTCAGTCTCTTCATGATAGTTGACCGAGCGATCATAGTGATGAAACTGTGTGATACGATCTGGCTTCTTGCAGGACGTCGGAAGTTTTGTCTTTAGCTCTTCCATCTCAGAAGCGGTAAGATGCGTATAAGCATCTTCTGGGCGACGAACATAGTAGCGGAAGGAGAACAAATCACGCTTTTCTTCGGCAAGATCTTTAGTTGTCCAGAACTCATGAAAGGAAGTGAATCGCTTCTCATAAAAATCGGTTTCAAAGCGCTTAAACCCAGCTTCATTTTCATAGAAATAGTGGCGATTGCCATTCTGGTAAACGACTTCAATATAAGAGAAAACCTCTTCAGTGCCCTGGCTTGGGCAACAGCAACCTAGATTAAAGACGATATCATTCATCACATGACCCTCACGCCAAGATGCAATATCATTAAGTAAGAAAGAAAAATCCATTGTAAACCTCCCAGTAATAGTAAAAATGTTTCTAATTTTTGCCGTTCAATTACAATTTGGCTTTGCGATCATCATACCACATATTGACAAAATCGGCAACAGCTAGTAGACTGAGAAAGGTTTGAAATGATACCAGAGTCGAAAAGTTACAAGCTGATCAATGCTTGTATGAAGAAGCGTAGCAATTCGTAGGTATCATAGAGAGTAGAGAGAGGAAAAACACATGCAAGCAAAACAGGAAAAATGGGATCTCTATGATCAGCAGGGGAGAAAAACAGGAAAAACAATTCAAGCAGGGGAGACAGTTCCGTATGGATATTGTCTGTACTGTGTTGGCATATGGGTCATTGACAGCGAAAAAAAGATTTTGCTCACAAAACGAAGCAGTCAGAAACGTTATGCACCTGGCAAGTGGGAGAACACAGGCGGTCATATGATTTCAGGAGAGACAAGCAGACATGCCATTGTGCGTGAGCTTAAGGAAGAAACAGGTATTCAGATTGAAGAAGATGAGCTGATTGAGCTTGGAGATAATCATATTGGTCAGTTCCTTGGCGATAACTATGCTGTGTTTAAGGATGTTTCGTTGGAAGATGTTCGTCTCGAAGAGGGCGAGACGGAGGATGTAATCAAAGTGACCTTGCCACAGCTTGAGCAGATGGCAGAGAGAAAAATGCTTAGTCCTGCAGTATGGGATCACATGGCTGGATATAAGGATGAGTTTTATCGTTTGTTTGATTAAGCAGATATTAAAATTAAAGCCAATGCAAGTATATTTGCAGAATAGGCTTTGTAATGAAAATGAAGAAAGAGGTGTGGCATGAGTCAGCTGTTTCAAAAGTCGAAAGATATTCGTTATACAAAACTTTATTTTACAATACAATTTACAGAGGACACCATGCTGCCAAAGCAAAAAGTTTCTGCGATTCGCGGTGGGATTGGTGAGATGCTGCTTCGCGCAAATTGCGTGCGTGGGCGTGAATGCGAATCCTGCGATTTTGAATCGGAGTGTATTGTGCAGAGGATCATGTACTCCAAGTATGAGAAAAAGCCATCCTTTGTGACCACGGGAGAGAGCGTAGGTTATGTGCTTGAGTGCGATAATTATAAGGAAGAGTTTTATCAGGGAGATCAGTTAAGCTTTCAGCTAATTCTCTTCGGAAAAAATATTGTTTACTTTAATCAGTATTTGCAGGCAATCAGTATGCTCGGAGCATCAGGACTTGGAAAGCATCAGGCACATTTTGTGATCATTGCAGTCAAGAATCAATACCGACAGGATATTTTGATTCATAATAGCATCGACATGAGAAACTATGTGATTTCTACAGTAGGGGAATATGTCGATTATCGGATAAAGCAGATGCAAAGAGGACAAATTGGTTGTGGAGGTGTGATAGTATTTCATACCCCATTTACAGTAAAATATCAGGGGGCTTTTATTCAGGATCTTCATATGGAGCCAGTGATAGCATCAATCCGCCGAAGACTTTATATGTTGGACTGCTTTGAGGGAATCGAGGCCGAGATTTTCTGGGACGAGACACCAGAAAGTGCAGTTACCGTAAAGCAACAGTCCAGGCTAGAAGGCGTGAATCGTTATTCCAATCGAAGAGATAGTGCAATGACACTTCGCGGCATTCGAGGAAAAGTGTGGTTTGAAGGGGCAGATGGAGAGACGATGAAATTGCTGTTTGCAGGGGAATTGCTACATGTAGGGAAGAATACGAGTTTTGGGTTTGGGGAGTATGAGGTGCGTTCCTAGGATGTAAAAAATGAGATAGCAGCCCACGAGGGCATTCGTAATTGAAAGCATTTTGGGAGCAAAAATAGGTGGAAAAATTCTCGGGATACCTGTAATATTGACTTTGGTATGTCTGATTTCTATAATCTTTTTAAAAGTAGAGGTAATTAACCTTGGGTAGAAAGATAGGAGAATGGAATTGAATAGTATAGAATATCAGAAAGAAAAGTTGGTAGCAGAGATGCAAATAGGCCGGATCAGCGAAGTACAAAAAAATAGTTTTGTGATTCGCTACGGAGGTAAAGAACTTCTTGCGAAGTTAAGTGGTAAATTCTATCAGAAGGAATCCTTGTTCCCAGTTGTTGGCGATTATGTGAATTTTCATTACAATCCGCAAGGGGAATCTAGAATAATGGGAATCTGCGAGAGAAAGAATTATCTGACGCGTCCAGACACTGCCAAAAGTATGAAGGAGCAGCCGATGGCAGCGAATCTCGACTACGCATTTCTTGTCATGTCGTTGAATGACAATTTCAGTGTCAATCGTGCAGTGCGTTATGCGGCAACCGTTTTGCAGGAAGGCGTACAGCCGATAGTAATTTTGACTAAAGTGGATTTATGTCCAGATGTGGAAAAATTGAAAGAACAGCTTAAAGAAATGCTTCCACAGATAAAAGTTCATGCGGTCAGTGCTTTGACAGGTGATGGAATGGATGGGTTAAATGAATACCTGCAACCAGATATTACAATTGCACTTCTTGGCTCATCAGGTGTTGGAAAATCAACACTTGTCAATGCATTAGCAGGAACAGAGATTATGAAAACAGGTGAGATTCGTGAAAAAGATGCGAAAGGACGCCATACAACAACATATCGAGAAATGATTGAGTTACCAAGTGGTGTAATTGTGATTGACACACCAGGTATGAGAGAGATTGGACTTTGTGATGTTGATAAGGGTCTAGATAATACGTTTGAAGATATCACAGAACTAGCAGCAAAATGTCGTTTTCGCGATTGCACACACACAAACGAACCGCGCTGTGCAGTAAGACAGGCATTGGAGAATGGCCAATTATCAAAAGAGCGTTTTGAACTGTATCGTTCACTTCATGTCGAAAGCAGAAAAAGTGCAGATATGAAGGCAATAGCAAAGGCAAGGAAAGCATTGAATAAGACAAGAAAAAGGTGAGAAAATGCCGCGAGTCATATGACCAGCGGCATTTTTGTCGTGTGAATTTTTGTTGACTTACATTAGTTAGTACCAATACTCCATCAATTCTTGTGTAGTAACAAATCCCATTCCTTTATAAATCTTAAACGCAGCTTCATTTTCCTCTGTCACATGTAGTGTAACTGGGAAGGTGATCTCTGGCTTTTGCAAAAGCACGTTTACTGCATTGCGGCCATAGCCTTTTCCCTGATATTCAGGATGAATTGCAAGTCCATAGAGATTTGTCTGGTCTGGTTGGATTGAGGTTAATAAAAGGCCGACAATTGTACCGCCTGCAGCAATGCACCAGATGGTTTCTCCAGTATCAAATGACTGCTCTAAGAATGCGATGGAATCTTCTTTTTCCATATCGAAGGCGGCACTGTGAACTGCGACTAGTGCAAGTAAGTCATCCTTTGTTGCCGGATAAAGAGTAACGGTGGTATTATTTTCTGCAATTGCAGCATCCCCAGCCACCTCAGGTCTTTTCTCTAACCTCATTAAATGCTCTGTTCCACTATATTCACAATCTAATACTTCCATTGTCATCAGTGCATCATAGCTGTTTCCATCTGGATAGAAGCATACTGGAGTTTCCTCGTATCCTTCCATAAGCTTCTGGAACAGACTTGTGAAAGCACCCTGGCAGCGATGAGTAGGACTTGTGAAGGCGCTAACCTCTAGATAATCCTCAAGATCATAGCAAAAAAGTACACTGATGAGCTTTGGATTTTTTGAAGACTGATAATATAAATATGCAGTGCCGTCTTCTTCATCCAAATCTGGTACGGCAAGTTCAAGCTGCTCATAGCGGATACAGTCATCAATAAGCTCACGGATGGAAGCTTTATCCTTTTCTGTCAATTCAGTAAATTCTTTTATTTTAATCATGGAATACCTTTAACCTTTCTGCAGCAGACACCATAGGAATCTGTCTGCGCTTACAAACTGCAGTCAGTATACCATGAGTAGACAGAAAAAGACAAGAGATTCCTGAAAACAGTGGTCATTTATTTGGATTCAACGTCTGTAAGTCGTGACCTGAAAAATCGCCTTGAAAGTGCCTTCCATGAGAATGGAATGACTGGATACAGATAAGGATAGCCGCTTATCGTCTTGTTGCAGATCATAGAACTGATAAATAAAATAACACCTGCTGCAAAGCCCCAGAAGTCAAAAATAGCAGTTAAAATAAGAGTCAGTATTCTCATAAATTTGAGTGCATAACCAAATTCGTAGCTTGATTGTGTATAATTGGCTACAAAAATAAATGCCATATAGACCATAGATTCCGAATTGAACCAGCCAGATTTAACTGAAAACTCACCTAAGACAATACCAGCTGTGATGCTAAGAGGTGTGGACAGCATATTTGGTGTGTTTACAGCTGCAAGACGAAGACCATCAAGTGCCAGCTCTAAAATAAGAAGCTGTAAAATGATGGGAACATTGATATTATCTTTTATAGCAATGAATGATAACCAATCAGGAAGCATTGTTGGGTGCATGGTAGAAAGCAGATACAAAACGGGAACAAAATATGTCATGAGTGCAATCAGAGCTCTTGTTAGACGAAGGTAGGTGCCGGTGAGCGGAGGAAAATAATAATCGTCTGCTTCCTCAACAATATCAAACAAAGAAGAAGGAAGAATCATGGCACTTGGAGAGTTATCAACAAGTATTATCAGATTGCCCTCAAATACGGCAGCGCATGCAGCGTCAGGGCGTTCTGTAAATTTAAATTTGGGAAATGGATTAAACCATTTGTATGGAAAAATACATTCAGCTAAACTTTCCTGGTTCATAGTAAGTGATTGTACAGTGATATTTTGAATCCGTTTCCGTATAGCTGATAAAAGATTTTTATCAACAAGATCGTCTAAATAGCATAAGCAGATATCTGTTTTGGAGCGTGTTCCAGCCTGCTGCATTTCCATGATCAGCTTTGGATCGCGGATCCGCCTCCGTATCAAGGCAGTATTACACACAAGTGTTTCAACAAAACCGTCGCGAGAGCCGCGCATGGTTTTATCTTTGTCCGGTTCAGATATGCTTCGTGCAGGGTAGCTGCGGCAGTCTATGATAAAAAGTTGATCATAGCCGTCTATAATAAGAAGGCTCATTCCCTTTAATAGCGAGGTGACGGCAGGCGCAAAGTTTGCTTCTAGCTTGATTTCGCAGTAGGGAAGCAAGAGTGTCAAAAAAGAAGAAGCATCTGGTGGAAAATCTTCAGGTTGTTTGAATGAGTCTGCTTTTTTAAACATAAATTCCAGAAGCTTTTCAAGTGTGTCGCTTTTAACAAAGCCATCAATGCAGTAAACAGCAACTTTATGTCCTTTTAATTCAATGACACGTGTGACAAGATCAAAGCTTTTGTTGATACGAAGAAGCTTTGAAAGATAGTTCATGTTGATATCTATATTTTTTGAAAGTTTTTCCATAATAGTAGTCCTTTCTGATGGATCTTGTTTTAGTTTTTACCTATTTGGAGCGAATATGCTTTGAATCATTTTCCATTTTGGACAAAAATGTTGACGTATAGAATGAAATTTGAGAATAAAATGTAGCTACAAAAACATTTTACATGCGTAGCAAAAAGTTACAAAAAATCAATAAAAGTCGATTGCACATCAAATTAAATGAGATTAAAGGGCGAAAGAGATTAAATTCGCACGGATCAACATTAAATTTGTCACTTGACAATGAAACTAAACATTGTTATGATTAGTCGTGCAGGCAGCCAAAAAAATATTTGGGATGTTTGCAGCGAAAGCGTTGAATCGGAAGGATACAAGGGTGATTACATGAGTAATAAAGTTGTTTTTTCATTGTTGGTAGATAATGAAGCCGGTGTGCTGAGCCGCGTTGCCGGATTATTCAGCCGCAGAGGTTATAACATTGACAGCCTGACGGTTGGAGAGACACAGGATAAGTGTCACTCCAGAATGACAGTTGTGGCAGAGGGTGAGCCAGAGGTGCTTGAGCAGATTGAAAAGCAGCTCGCAAAGCTGGTAGATGTATCAAAGATTCAGATGTTGCCTGCTGACGCGTCTGTCTGTAGAGAATTGATTTTGATTAAGGTAGCAGCGAAACCGGAAGATAGAGCGCAGGTAATTGCGATTGCAGATATCTTCCGTGCAAAGATTGTAGATGTCGGAGAAGAATCTATGATGATTGAGCTTACCGGAAATGACAGCAAGCTTGATGCCTGCACAAAGCTTCTTGAGAAGTTTACGATACTGGAATTAGCAAGAACTGGTATCACAGGTTTGTCAAGAGGTTCTAAGAATAGCCTTTCCTGATGGAAATGCTTTAGAATATATCAATAGTTATGTTATTAAAACGCGACATTGCAACTCTCTAATTTTAGAGTCTTGTTTTGCATATTTAAGTAGGGCAGTTGTCCTACAACACTATATGGAGGATAAAGTTATGGCAACAATTTATTATCAGAAGGACTGCAACCTGTCTTTACTGGAGGGTAAGACCATTGCGATTATCGGATACGGCAGCCAGGGACATGCACATGCAAAGAACGCAAAGGAGTCTGGATGCAACGTCATTATTGGTCTGTACGAGGGATCCAAGTCTTGGGCAAAGGCAGAAGCAGAGGGATTTGAAGTATATACAGCAGCAGAGGCTACTAAGAGAGCAGATATTGTCATGATTCTGATTAATGATGAGAAGCAGGCAGCTATGTACAATGAGAGTGTAGCTCCAAACTTAAGACCAGGCATGATGTTAATGTTTGCACATGGCTTTGCAATCCATTTCAATCAGATCGTTCCGCCGGCAGATGTTGATGTTACAATGATCGCACCGAAGGGACCAGGTCACACAGTACGTTCAACTTATCAGGAAGGCAAGGGTGTTCCGTGTCTGATCGCTGTTCATCAGAATGCTACTGGTAAGGCACATGATCTGGCACTGGCTTACGCTTTAGCTATCGGCGGCGCAAGAGCAGGTGTTCTGGAGACAACATTCCGTCAGGAGACTGAGACTGACTTGTTCGGTGAGCAGGCAGTTCTTTGCGGTGGTGTTTGTGCACTTATGAAGACTGGTTATGAGGTACTTGTTGAGGCAGGTTATGAACCAGAGTCAGCTTATTTTGAGTGTATTCATGAGATGAAGCTGATCGTTGATTTGATCAATGAGTCTGGTTTCGCTGGAATGAGATATTCCATCTCCAATACTGCTGAGTATGGTGATTACATCACTGGACCGAAGATCATTACTGAGGATACTAAGAATGCAATGCGTAAGGTTCTGGCTGATATCCAGAGTGGTGCATTTGCTAAGGAATGGCTGTTAGAGAGCAAGGTTGGTATGCCACACTTCTTGGCTATGAGACGTATGCAGGCTGAGCATCCAGTTGAGAAGGTTGGCGAGGAGTTAAGAAGTCTGATGAGCTGGAAGGATACAAAGAAGCTGATCGACAACTAATTTGATACAACAGCTCATTCTAGCACAGTCGTTCAGAATAAAACATGCTTGCATGTTTTTTCTGAATGTTGTGCTAGAAAGGAGCGCCGCTTCATAAGCAAAACAGCTGCAAAGCAGCGATTAAGCCCCTAAGGGGCGGTTTTGCGCATGATAGGCGCGGGTGAGCTGTTTCTTACTAGAATCAGCGAATCCTCATATTTTTAGAATTGCGAGAGATGCGAAGCATCGAAGCAATTCGTTGGTATCATTATGTAACTGATATATAGTTGAACTCACTTTATAAAAATTTTGGGGACTGGCGGAGAAATCTGCCAGTCTTTTTTTCGAAAAATCTTGTTTTTCTTTCGTGTATCAAGTATACTACAAGGGATATGAAAAAACCGATAGGTAATGACTGGATCTATTTGTGCAGCAGGCTGGCTGCTGATCAGTCAATAAAATAGAAAGATTGAGGAGTTTTCGTTATGGCAAATCAGAATGCAAATGATAATGATACAAATGTAATAAATGCGGATAATAATAGCAGCAATGCTAATAGCAATAGAAATGATGATCATGATGCATATGAGAAGGTCTGCTATGTCTGCCGCAGACCAGAGAGCAAGGCAGGAAAGATGATCACAATCTCTCCAGATATTACTATATGTAATGATTGTATGCAAAAAGCATTTAATCAGGTTAACAGTGGTAATTTCCCGAAAATGTTTGGAATCCCAGAGGGATTTCCGTTTGCTGGGATGCCGGATGACCTGATGAATATGATGAGTGGCATGAATATGGGAATGCCGGAAAAACAAAAAATTAAGAAAAAGAAACCAGATGATCAGGTAAAGCCAATTGATTTAAAGGCAATTCCGTCTCCGCATCAGATTCATGCAAGCTTAAATGAGTATGTTGTAGGTCAGGAGCACGCAAAGAAAGTTATGTCTGTGGCTGTATATAATCATTACAAAAGAGTGGCAGCGCTTCAGCAAAAAAAGGATGTTGAGATTGAAAAATCAAATATGCTTATGATTGGACCGACAGGAAGCGGTAAAACATATCTAGTTAAGACATTAGCGAAGCTTCTTGATGTGCCGCTTGCTATTGCAGATGCAACATCTCTTACGGAAGCTGGCTATATCGGTGATGATATTGAGAGTGTTATCAGTAAGCTTCTTGCAGCAGCAGACAATGATGTGGAGAAAGCACAGACGGGAATTGTGTTTATTGATGAGATTGATAAGCTTGCAAGAAAGAGAGAGACAAATCATCGTGATGTAAATGGTGAGAGTGTTCAGCAGGGTCTGTTAAAGCTTCTTGAAGGTGCTGAGGTAGAAGTTCCTGTTGGTGCATCAAGCAAGAATGCGATGGTGCCTATGGTAACGGTAGATACGACTAATATTTTATTTATCTGTGGCGGCGCTTTTCCAGATCTTGATCAGGTCATTCGCGAGCGTCTGGCAAAGAAATCTTCGATGGGCTTTAATGCAGAGCTTAAAGATCACTATGATAATGAGAAGAATATTTTTCGCTATGTTGAGACAGAGGACCTTAGAAACTTTGGTATGATTCCAGAGTTTTTGGGACGTCTTCCGATTGTCTTTACATTGGATGCACTTGATGAGAAGATGCTGACAAGAATTTTGAGTGAGCCAAAGAATGCACTTTTAAAGCAGTACAGAGAGCTTCTTGCAATGGATGAAGTAGATCTTATATTTGAGCCGGATGCACTTGAGGCAATTGCTGCAAAGGCATTAAAAAAGGATACGGGAGCCAGAGCGCTTCGTGCCATTATTGAAGATTTTATGCTCGATATCATGTATGAGATTCCAAAGGATGATAATATTGGCCGTGTACGTATTACACGCGCTTACGTGGAGCATACAGGCGGACCTGTGATAGAACTTAGAGGACAGGAACCGCTTAGACTGGCGAGTGAAAACTGATCTATAAAAATATAATCCATATAATAAGAAAAAGGTGTCAAAACAGTTTAAAGTCTGTTTTTGACACCTTATTTTTAATTATTTGCTTCGTGTTCTGATTTGCTTTTCTTTCGATATGCACTCGGAGAGAGACCTGTAATTTTCTTAAATGTCTGTGAGAAATAGCCAGATGAAGCAAATCCACAGGAACTGCTGATTACGGACATAGAATAATCAGTTGTGGCCAGCAGTTTTTCAGCTTTTTTGACACGTGCCTGCATAAGATAATTGATTGGAGAAATGCCATATTCATCGGTAAATGCGTGAACAAGATAATATTTATTGACATGAGAAAATTTTGCCAGCTGTTCTAGTGTGATATCTTCCTCACAGTTTTGATCAAGATAACGACGGACAGAATCACATAGATGAGAAGCCTTTTTGTTGGCTGGAGTAAGAATTGTTGAGAAATTCGTCTGGCGTCCAAAAAGAACAATAAGAATTTCCATTAAATCCTGACATATAGCTTCATGCCCAGGTGCACGTGTTTCAATTTCTTTTAGCATCATCTGTAAATAGAAAACCATCGTATCCTTAATTTCTTTAAAATTAACAATACAAAAATTAGAATGATCATTTTCAGACGAAAGTTCCAGACCTTCAATGCCAAGCACAATATATTTCATTGGATGGGAGCGAAGTCCAAGTTCAGTGTGTGAAATATTTGGATTGATGATAATTAAATCATTTGCTTTAACAGGAAAGATATTGTCTTCTACCTGAAACTGTCCAATTCCTTCAAGAACATAAAAAAGCTCAGAACAATAGTGTGTATGAGGTGTGCTAAGCCAGTCGCCGCTGTAGGTAGCGGAGGAGATATAAAGAAGCTTAGCCTTGTTTCGGATTAAATATTCTTTTGTAATTGAGATGTCGTAACGTTCATCTGCCATAAAATCTCCTTTCTGTAAAAAAGAATCGTCGTAATGCTATGATAGCATAGAAAAAAAGAAAAGTTTATAATAAATTGTTATAAATTTAAAGAATATTGCTGAGCAATATCAATAAGGTTAATGCGTAAAACTGTTAAAATATACGATAAAATAGTAATTCAATTCGGGAAAAAATATAAAATGCTGAAAAGTATAGACTTAAAATTGCAAAAAATCGCTTGAAACAGCAAGATAATAACAAAATAGAGCAATATAAAAGTAGAAATAAGGAGATGGGAAAGTTATAATAAGATCATCAAAAACAGAAAAACAAATTTTTAAGGAGGAATTTATTATGAGAAAGAAATTAACGGCAGTCCTTCCAGCAGCAGCTATGTTTGCATATGCACTCGCAGGAACTACAGGAATTGCACAGAATGTTTACGCAGCAGATGAAGAGGAGACATTAACCGTATGGTGTTGGGATCCTACATTCAACGTATATGCAATGAAGCAGGCTGAGGCTGCATATCAGAAGGATCATCCTAATTTTAAGCTTGACATTCAGGAGAAGGTTTATTCTGATATTGAGCAGAGCTTGATTACAGCAGCTGAGGCTGGTACATATGATACATTGCCAGATATCTTTTTAATGCAGGATTATTCTTTCCATAAGAATGTAACTAATTATCCAGAGATTTTCACTGAGTTAACAGATTCAGGAATTGATTTTTCAAAGTTTTCAGCAGGTAAGCTGGCAGACTCTACAGTAGATGAAAAGAATTATGGTGTTCCGTTTGATAATGGTGCAACCATCATGGCAATTCGTTCTGATATGGTAGAGAAGGCTGGACTTAAAGTAGAGGATTTCATGGATACTACATGGTCTGAGTTTATCGAGCTTGCAAAGAAGGTAGTAGAGGCAAATGATGTCCCGATGCTGACAAGTTCAGGCGGCTCAGAGATCGTAATCGAAATGCTGCAGTCTGCAGGCGCATCCCCTATTGTAGATGGCGAAGTTAAACTTGTAGATAACGAAGCACTTAAGGCAGCAATTGAAGTATATAAGCAGCTGATCGATGAGGGTATCATGGTAGACTACACTGACTGGGATCAGTACATTGCTTCCATGAATAAGGGAACAGCAGCAGGCGTTATTCAGGGTTGCTGGATCATGTCTTCCATTCAGGCAGCAGAGGATCAGTCTGGTAAGTGGGCGATCGTAAATATGCCGGCACTTGATGATATCGAGGGAGCAACAAACTACGCAAACTGTGGAGGTGCGAGCTGGGCAGTATCTTCTAACTGCAAGAATACAGAACTTGCTTTTGATTTCTTGAGCTCTACTTTTGGCGCAGATGTTGAGCTTTACGATGATCTGCTTGTAAATGCAGGTGCAATCGCAAGTTATCTGCCAGCTGCAGAGTCTGATGTATACAATGAGACTTCTGATTTCTACGGCGGACAGGCTGTATATAAGGATATCGTTGAATTTGCAGGACAGGTTCCGGGAATTGATTATGGCGCATATTATTCTGATATCAGAAGTGCACTGACGGATGCTGTTACAAATGTGGTTCAGAATGATGCTGACATTGATGAAGAGATTCAGAATGCACAGGATACCGTTGAGTTTAACATTAGCGAGTAATTAAGGAAATTCTGGTACCGGGAATGCAGTGCGTTCCCGGTATATTTTTATCACCATATTTGCCATAAAAATTGAATTTCTGCTTTAATACAGACATCTACAGAAAGCATTTTTGCATGGCTCTGAATAATTACAAAATAGAAAGGCGTGGTTAACGTGAAAAGACAAAAAGCAAAGATGAGCCTGGAAAAAAGACATAATCTTACAGGATGGGTTTTCTTGATTCCGGCCGCACTTCTCATTTTTATATTCTGCTTTTATCCAATGGTGCAGGCATTTGTGCTTTCTTTTTCAAAAAAGGGTACAGGTGGTGCAAGCACTTTTGTAGGATTGGCAAATTACAAGAGAATCTTGAAGGATAAAACATTCCAACAATGCTTGTTTAATACTGTATTTTACTTTTTGATCCAAGTGCCGATTATGTTAATTTTGGCACTTTGTCTGGCACAGATTCTGAATAATCCCAAGATTAAAGGAAAAAGTATTTTCCGTACATTGATATTCCTTCCATGTGCGACATCACTTGTATCATATTCTATGATTTTCAAATCCTTGTTTGCGCAGGATGGTCTTGTTAACAATGTTATAGCAGCGATTGGTTTGACACCAGTAAATTGGTTCCAGGATGCATGGGCAGCACGCTTTGTAATTGTAATTGCATTGATTTGGCGATGGACTGGCTACAATATGGTATTTTATCTTGCTGGATTGCAGAATATTGATTATTCAGTCTATGAGGCAAGTTACATTGATGGTGCAAGTCCATTCAAGCAGTTTACACGTATCACCATTCCACTGTTAAAGCCGACCATTTTGTTAACTGCAATTATGTCCACATCAGGAACATTGCAGTTGTTTGATGAGTCAGTGAACCTGACGGGCGGAGGTCCAGGAAAATCGACTATGACACTGGCACATTATGTTTATAATATTTCCTTTGTAGAGACACCAAAATTTAATTATGCCGCAGCAATTTCAGTATTTATTTTGGTAAGCGTGGCAATTCTGTCAGCGATTCAGATGAAAGTAGGTGATAAACGTGACTAAAGTAAAAACAACAATATCCTATGTGATTTTGGTTCTTGCAAGTTTTCTGTCAGCGTTTCCTCTATATTATATGATATCAGGTGCGACAAATGCCAGCATCGACATTGTTAGAGGAAAACTGATTCCTGGAACTCATCTGTTGGAAAATTATAGGACATTGATTGAGACACAAAATTTAGGTCTTGCAATGTTTAACTCTTTTAGAAATGCGATTGTAATAACGGTAATCTCACTTCTTGTCTGCTCAATTGCAGGTTACGGTTTTGAGATTTATCATGATAAGGGAAAGGATATTTTAATGAATATCCTGTTGCTTGCAATGATGCTTCCATTTGTTGCTATTATGATTCCATTATTTAAGCTGTTTGCATCATGGAAGCTTGTAAATACTTGGATTGCACTGGCATTGCCTTCTATTTCAACGCCATTTTTGATTATGATGTTCCGTCAGGCAGCAAGATCTTTCCCACATGATATTATTGAGGCTGCACGATTAGAGGGATTAAGCGAGATTAAGATTTTCTTTACGATGTTTATTCCTGTTATGAAATCTACCTATGGTGCAGCTATGACGGTAACATTTATGAATGCATGGAACAATTATCTGTGGCCAACAATTATCCTTCAGGATAAAAATGAGGTTACAATGCCGATGTTAGTAGCAAATTTAAAGAGTGGCTATAGTGTAGATTACGGAATGCTGATGTTAGGTGTACTGATCTGTACACTGCCGACAGCGATTATTTTCCTTTGTCTGCAGAAGAGCTTTGCAAATGGAATTGCAGGAGCAGTAAAATAATGAAAAATCAGATGAAAAATAAGTATTGTCTGGATGAAAAAGATTGGCAAAGGGCAAAGGCTGCGCTTTTGCTGGCAAAAAATTTTGGCCTGATTCCTGATGATACTGTAGAAGCATTAGAAGAGCGCCGCAAAGAAAAAAATGAAGAGAACAGGCATAAACAGGAAAAAGGGGAATTGTTTTATGGGCCATATTTTTATACCCCACCGATGTATCTTCAATATGAGCTTACAAGATTTCGCCTGGATTTCGTACAGCCATCTGAAAAAATTAAGCAGCTAGGTGTTTGCCCATCCTTTACACGGGAAGAAAGATTGAATTTTTATGAAAATAATCATGATCTTTTTGGACGTTACCATGGAGATTATTTCCCATTTGAGGATGTAGAGCAGATCATTGAGAAAAGATTGAGAGAGGAAGCATATGACAAACTCATTCAGAACATATTATGTCAGTCAGATTGACGGAAATGATACAAATGATGGTTTGAGCAAATCATCTGCATTTGCAACTTTGTTTGCCATCAATCGTTTGACGCTTCAGCCAGGAGATCGTGTACTTTTAGCCAGAGGATCAGTTTTTGAGGGACAGTTTTTACAGATCAAAGACAGTGGAACAAAAGAATCTCCTATTGAGATTGGTGCATACTTGCCAGAAAATTGCGAGAAATTTTATGAGGAAGTATTGCCGGTGATTGCAGCAAATGGACAGGGAATTTGGTATCAGGATTATGGCACAGAATTAGATTCACCAACACATATGTATCAGGGATATGTGTCATCTGCAGTATTGCTGTACGATGCAGAATATATCTGGATTCATGATATTGAGATTACAAACAGTGCAGAGAACATCATCGGAGAAACGTACAGTGCACCTTATAAGATGAATCGTACAGGAGTTGCTGTTGCTGCAAGGGACAAGGGAGTAAGAAGTGGTATTCACCTGCAGAATCTTTATGTTCATGACGTTCATGGAAATGTTTACGATAAGCATATGAATAATGGCGGCATTTACATGACAGCATTAAAGCCGGCAAATGAAGATATGACAGGTGCTGCTCGTTTTTGTGATGTTATAGTAGAAGGCTGTTTTGTATATCGTACAAGCCGCTGGGGAATTGCAGTTGGCTATACATATGCACATGATAAATTTCAGGGAGCTATATTGGACGAAAAAGCATTCCTTAAGTATGGTCATGAACATATGGTGATTCGCAATAATTATGTTAAGGAAGCAGGTGGAGATGGCATTACAGCTATGTATGCGCTTCGTCCGCTTGTGGAACACAATATGACGGATTGTGTAGCACAGGAAATTAATGATCGTATTTATTGTTGTCCAAAAAATCGTGCAGGAAAGGTAGCAGCAGCCATTTGGCCATGGAAATGTAAGGATGCGCTGTTTCGTTACAATGAAGCAGCGGATACGAGATTAAATCAGGATGGAATGGCTTATGATGCAGATTCTGGAGATGGAACGACATATGAATATAATTACAGCAGACAAAATGAAGGCGGATGTGTGATGTTTTGTCTTGATGAAGCAATTCATAATACTTTCAGTCACAATGTAAGTTATGATGATCTTGGAGGAACAATAAGTCCATCCTTGAATCCTGATGCATTGCTTTCTCATAATATTTTCTATGTCAGAGAAGGTGTTCCATTTGTGAGAAATCAGATGGGCGGCGGAAACTATACTGAGGAAGAACACCAGATTATTGTGTTGAAATAAGAGCAGTAAAACAAAAAGAGAATGAGAAAATTTTCGATAGGAGGATAACGTAAGATGAGCCAGACAAAGGGAAGAGTTACGATTCCGACCAATCTAGATGTTGTACCAGAAACAATTGAACTAATGAAACGCTGGGGAGCGGATGCAATACGTGACTGTGATGGAACTGAATTTCCAGAGGAATTGACAAAAACGGGTGCAAAAATTTATGCGACTTATTATACAACAAGAAAAGATAATGAGTGGGCAAAGGCAAATCCAGATGAGGTGCAGCAGTGCTATGTGATGACAGCCTTTTATACAGCGGTTGACAAAGAGCTTTCTATTCCGCTTATGAAGGGAATATCAGATGAACTGATGATGGTCAATACAAGAGATGATATCAAAAGATGGTGGGAAGTCATTGACCGTTCAACAGGTGAGATCGTGCCGACAACGAATTGGAATTATCAGGAAGAGACTGGCTGTGTGGTGATCTGCGACGCTGTGCCATTCCATGAATATACGGTTAGCTTTTTAGCATATATTATCTGGGACCCAGTTCATATGTATAATGCAGTAACAAATGAATGGAAGGATTTTGAGCATCAGATTACTTTTGATGTGCGCCAGCCAAAGACACATAAGTATTCATTAGAGCGTCTTCGCAAGTATTGTGAAGAACATCCATATGTGAATGTTATTCGTTATACAACATTTTTCCATCAGTTTACTCTTATGTTTGACGAGTTAAAGAGAGAAAAATATGTGGATTGGTATGGTTATTCTGCATCAGTCAGTCCTTATATTTTAGAGCAGTTTGAAAAAGAGGTGGGTTATCCATTCCGTCCGGAGTATATAATCGATCAGGGCTATTATAATAACCAGTATCGCGTTCCGAGCAAGGAATTTAAAGATTTTCAGGCATTCCAGCGCAGAGAAGTCGCAAAGCTGGCAAAGGAAATGGTAGATATTACTCACGAGTGTGGTAAAGAAGCCATGATGTTTTTAGGCGATCATTGGATTGGAACAGAACCGTTTATGGAAGAGTTTGCTACAATTGGACTTGATGCAGTTGTAGGAAGTGTTGGAAATGGAAGTACATTACGCCTGATTTCTGATATTAAGGGCGTAAAATATACAGAAGGCCGTTTCCTGCCTTACTTCTTCCCAGATACATTCCATGAGAATGGAGATCCAGTGAAGGAAGCAAAGGAAAACTGGATTACAGCAAGACGTGCAATTTTAAGAAAACCGATTGATCGTATCGGATATGGCGGATACTTAAAATTGACACTCGATTTCCCTGAATTTTTACAGTACGTTGAGGATGTATGCAATGAGTTTCGTGAGCTATATGAAAATGCAAAGGGAACGACACCATATTGCGTGAAAAAAGTTGCAGTGCTCAATAGTTGGGGCAAGATTCGCAGCTGGGGATGTCATATGGTACATCATGCACTGTATCAGAAGCAAAATTATAGCTATGCTGGAATTATTGAGGCACTTAGCGGAGCTCCATTTGATGTTTGCTTCATTTCATTTGATGATATTCTTCAAAATCCGCAGATATTAAAGGATATTGATGTTATTATCAATGTTGGAGATGGTGACACAGCTCATACTGGTGGAAGTGTTTGGGAAAATCCTAAAATCTCATCTGCAATTCGTGAATTTGTTTACAATGGAGGTGGATTTATTGGTGTTGGTGAACCATCTGGTCATCAATTCCAGGGTCATTTCTTACAGCTGGCTGATTTGATTGGTGTTGAGAAAGAGACAGGATTTACTTTAAACTATGATAAGTATAACTGGGAAGAACATCAGGATCATTTCATTCTTGCCGATACAACAAAGCCGGTAGACTTTGGAGAGGGAAAGAAGAGTATGTACGCATATGCTGGCACAGAAATTCTTGTGCAGCGTGAAAAGGAAGTGCAGATGGCTGTAAATGAGTTTGGTAAGGGCCGAAGTGTATATATTAGCGGTCTGCCATATAGTTTTGAGAACAGCCGTATCTTATATCGAAGCATTTTATGGAGTGCGCATGGTGAGGCTGTTTTAAATCAGTGGTTTAGTACAAACTTTAATGTAGAAGTTCACGCTTATGTAAAGAATGGAAAATTCTGCGTAGTGAACAATACTTATGAGCCACAGAAGACGACTGTTTACCGCGGTGACGGAAGTAGCTTTGAGTTGGAAATGGCGCCGAATGAGATTAAGTGGTACATGATTTAATGGAATAATAAAAAGACTTTCTAAAACAATCATAACGTACATATGCTAGTATGACGAGATTTGTTTTAGGGAGTCTTTTTTGAACTGTCAGGATCAGATTTATTCAGAGGAATATATTGATTTTATTGGGAATCGAAGTCTTATTGAGTCAAAGTATACGCTTGATTGCAAACAGCCATTAGGTGCTAGGTTTGCATCTCTTTACCTGAAGCTTTCGGATGGATATGAAGATGGAACTGTCTATGGCTATTATAACATTCCAAAGCTGTTTGGTTTGCAGGATACAGGAAGTATGGAATCATCTGGTATTTTGCAGGTAAGGGAAAATCCAGATCTTAAGCTTGATGGAAGTGGTGTTTTGATTGGATTTGTGGATACGGGAATTGATTATGCAGGTTCCATTTTTCTAAAACAAGATGGAACAACTAGAGTAACAGCAATCTGGGATCAGACAATACCGGCCGGAAGCCCAATCAGACTACCTGCGCAGCCAGAGCTTCCAGAGACGCCAGAGAACATTACAAGAACGCCGGAAGGATTTTTATATGGAAGCGAATTTACGCATGAGCAGTTAAACGCAGCAGTAAAAATGGAAGATGCTTATGAAGGAATTTCGTCAAGGGATGAAAATGGGCATGGAACTTTTTTGGCTTCTATAGCGGCAGGAAATGAGCTGCCAGATGGAAGCTTTACTGGTGCAGCGCCAAAAGCAGATATTGCAATGGTAAAGTTAAAGCCTGCTAAGAATCGTTTGCGAGCTTATTATCAGATTAAAGAGGATGCGGTGGCATATCAGGAAAATGATATTATGGCAGGTGTTCTTTATCTTGTATCGTTAGCAAAGAAGCGTCAACAGCCACTTGTGATTTGTCTGGGACTTGGAACGAATGCTGGATCTCATCGAGGTGGCTTGCCACTTGCAAGAATGCTTGAAGGGCTTGGAAGTTCTGTTGGCATCACAATTGTGGCAGGAACAGGAAACGAGACAGCAAGAGGTCATCATTTTGAAGGACAAATTTCATCAGAAAGCGGATATGAGGATGTAGAGATTCGCGTTGCAGAGGGAGAGAATGGCTTCTTTCTTGAATTGTGGGCAAATGAACCAGAAACATATTCAGTCGCGATACGTTCTCCGAATGGAGAAGTAATTCCAAGAATATATGTGAGGCCAGGGCGCATTGAAATTTTAAATTTTGCACTGGCACGGACAAGAGTGGAGCTTTCGTATAGACTTTCTGTTACGGGAACAGGTGAGTTTCTTGCACTGCTTCGCTTTATCAATATTACACCAGGTGTCTGGACAGTACGTGTATATAATGATCTTTTTATAACAGGTCGTTATCATATGTGGCTTCCGATAGAATCATTTTTGAGGCAGGATACTGTATTCCTTCGTCCTTCAGAATTTATAACGCTTACTTCGCCGTCTGATGCAGCAAATGTGATTTCAGTCAGCAATTACAATCATCAAAATAATAGTATTTACCTATATTCAGGGCGTGGCTATACTACAGATGGCCGGATTTGTCCAGATTTGGCGGCGCCTGGCGTTGGAATTGAAGGTTTTACATCGTCGTTATCAGGTGTGGGAAATGAACTCCGTCGTGTACAAAGAAGTGGTTCAAGTGTTGCAGCAGCACATATGGCGGGAGCAGCGGCATTATTTTGCCAGTGGACAAGAGAAAGCGGGATTCGCTATTTTAGTAGTACAGATGTAAGAACGTATTTTATCAGAGGTGCAAAAAGAGATTCATCGAGAACATATCCCAATAGGGAATGGGGCTTTGGAACACTTGATTTGTATGGTGTTTTTAAAAATCTTCAGACGCAGATTTTCTGAAGTCGTTACAGTTCACGCGTAATATGAACTGTAACCTGAATTCCAGTAAAAAAATACTATACAGATTCGAGAAAAAGAGGTATAATGTCAACAGATATTTCAGTAAAAATGGCGAAAATCTGTCAAAAATCAGAAAAAGTTATATGCATCAAACAAAAGGGATGAAAGGAGATAAATCAATATGGAGATGCAAAATCAGATAAAGGAATATGTGGCACTATATGAAAGTGAAGTTAGAAAACTGGCAGACCAGTTAAGAAATGAAAGCATGCCACAGCTAACAGAGGAGCTTTTTAGCGAATTTGAAACAAATGGAAACCGTATGCGATATGAGGCTGTTTACTTTGGAAGAAGAAAGTTCTTATCAGTGCTTGGTCTTGCGAGTGTGATCTGGCATGGAAAAGAAGATATTCAAAAGTTAGAAGAGGTAATACGAGAAATTTGTGCAGAGGAGTGCTGGGCACTTCCAGCACATGTGAGAAGAAAGGAAAATCCAAATTGGAGAGGTGTAATCGATCTTTTTGCAAGTGAAACAGGTCAGGCACTTGCACATCTTACAACTCTTTTAAAAGATGAGCTTTCAGAAGAGGTGATTACTCTTGCACAAAATGAAGTGAAGGCTCGTATTCTTAAGCCATTTATAGAGTCTAAAGTGCCATATGCAAGCTGGGAACAGGCAACGAATAATTGGAATGCTGTTTGCTGTGGTAATGTGGGAAGTGCAGCTCTTCTTCTTATGAAGGAAGGAACAGAAAAGAAAAAACTGTTAGAACGACTTAATTATGCACTGGAAAATTATTATTTAGAAGGCTTTGGCATGGATGGTGCATGTCAGGAGGGCCTTGGTTATTGGGTATATGGTTTTACGTATTTTATATTATTTGCATTAACACAAAGAGAATACGATCCATCAAAGGATCTTATGGCATCTGAAAAGGTAAATGCGATAGCTCATTTTCAACAGAAGTGTTATTTTGCCGGAGGTCGTACTATTAGCTTTTCTGATGGTGATTCAAGAGGAACATATCCAATGGGACTTACCTGCTGCTTGGCAGATCAGTACAGTGATATTCGTTTTCCAGATACATTATATGCGCAAAAGCTTGATGGAGACAGCTGTTGGAGATGGATTGGCATTTACTGGAACTGGTATTGGACACATCGCTATTTGGACGATGTACAGAATAAAAAGGCAGAAGAGCCAAAGCCTTTAGAGCAAAGTGGTATGTGCATTTTGCAGGATGCGCAGTGGTGTATTTTAAGAGGTGCAAAGCAAACAGCTGTTATTGCAAAGGGTGGTAATAATGGTGAATCACATAACCATAATGATGTAGGGAGTTTTCAGTATCTGGCAGATGGAGAAGCTTTTCTGGATGATTTGGGCGCAGGAGAATACACAAAGGATTATTTTTCTGAAAAACGTTATGAGATTTTCTGTAATAGAGGTGAAAGCCACAATATTCCGATCATTGGAGATGTTGATCAAAAGGCAGGAAAGGAATACTGTGCCGACAGATTTGAATTAACGAAAGATCGCAATATTTTGATTTCATTTGCAAAGGCATATGGAATTGAAGCACAGAAGGTATACCGTGAGATTTGGTTAGATGAAAATACGGGAAAACTTACTGTATGTGATTATATTCAGTGCAGACCGGGTGTTGAAGTTCATGAAAATCTTGTTACCAGACTGCCTGTAAGTGTTGAAAATGATAGTGTCGTAATTCGTGGAGAAAAGCATTGTGCTATTTTACATGCAGAGGGACGCAAGGGTGAATTTAAAATCAAAACAGTAGAACATTTAAATCATCAGGGTATATTGGAGAATATTAATGTTATTCGCTGGGAAGTTTGCTGTGATGAACCTCAAAACAGCAAAATTGGTATTGCAAATAGCAAAATTTGTCTACACATAACAGAATAAAACTAGTATAATTGAATGGGCAGGTAGGAACCTGCCTATTCTTTTAAAAAAAATGGGAGGAATAAATGAGAAGGCAGCAGTTAAAAACAAGAATAAGTGCACTTCTTATGGCTGTTTCACTTGCAGTAGCGGGAAGCTTTACTAGTGTAACAACGATACAGGCAGCAGAAGAAATTAGCACAACTGACAACAGTTTGTATCAAAAGGAGAACCAGACGCAGGAAAAAAATGAAGTGCAGACTGAGTCTAGTGTACAGCTGGAAACTTCGGCAGTAATAACAGAAAGCACACCGCCAGAGAGTGTACAACCAGAAAGCACACAAGAGAGTGTACAACTAGAAAGCACACAAGAAAGTACATCGTTAGAGACTGAGTCAACGATAGAAACAGCTTCTGAACATGAAGAAACAACAGTGGGAGAAGATGTAAGTGAAACAATAACTGAAACAGCTATTGAAACGACAGTAGAAGAATCTCCTGAAGAATCATCTGGAGAAAATATATTTGCAGAAGAATCTTCTGAGGAAGTATCATCGGAAGAAATGACAGAAGAGTTAACAGAAGAGTTAACAGAAGAAGAGTCAACTGAGGAAATAGAAGAGGAAACTACCGAGTTTGAATATGGAATTGACTTTTTAGATCTTGGAGATGTGACTCAGATTATTCAAATTTTATCATGTCGGATAGAGGGAAGTCAAGTCATTGTCAAGGGAAAGCTTAACCATAAGTTTAAGACAGCAGATGAGAAATTGTATCTGTTTGAGGAGCCGATGTATCAAAAAGATATTACAGGCAGTCCGATTGCAGATGTGAAAAAAGAAGATACGTTTGAATTTTCTGTTCCGCTGAATAATAATACAGCACAGTCAAAGTTGTATTCTAAATTTTTTGTTGGAATGAAATTTAGGGATGGTACGTATCAGGCATTGAGTGATGGATGCTTTATTACAAATCCAGAAGCATTGGCAGAAAATCAGTCATCATATCCGCAGGCAAGAAGCAAAAAAGGGCTTCTCACAGATATTGCTTTTGGAACAGATATTGAAGAATTAGGCCTTAGTTATACAAATGTAAATATTGTAATGAATGAGCTAATTAATGGCAGCGGATATTCTTATACATATAATGGGAAAACATATCAGTATTCATCAAATTGTATTGCCAAGTTAGACCAAACACTTCTTATGTACGACCGAAATAATATTATTGTGAATGCGATTTTATTATGGCAGCCAGATCAAAATCCACATAGCTTTGGCTATCCTGGTGCAAATGCATCAATTGGTGCATATCATGGATGGAACGTTGTCTCAAAGGAAGGAATTGAATGCATTTCAGCAGCAATTCATTTTCTTGGTGAACGATATGGCAGAAGTGATCATGCATATGGACATATTGCAAGCTGGACAGTTGGAAATGAAGTTAATGCAGATACTTCGTGGAATTACACAGGTCACCAGTCTGCGCCGGATTATGCATACATTTATACCAATATGATGAGAATTACAAGCCAGGCAGTGAAAAGCAGCTGTGCACATGCGCGAGTTTTTATGTCGTTAGACATGTATTGGCATGGTGTGTCTGGAGGAACACGTTATGATGGAAAAGAGCTAATTGACTATGTAAACACCTATATGAAGGCAGAGGGTGATATTGAGTGGGGAGTAGCATTCCATCCATATGGAAATCCACTTACGGAGGCAGAGTGGTGGAATGATAATGCAACCTTTAATGAAAATGCGATTTTTATTTCAATGGAGAATATTTCAGTTTTAACTGGATATTTGTGTAAAAATGGATTGCGAAATCCAGATGGCTCCGTAAAGCATGTGATATTGTCTGAGCAGGGATATACATCACATTCGTTTAACCAGGGAAATGTAGAGTGGAAGCAGGCAGCGGCACTTGCTTATGCGTATTATGTGACTGAAGCTAACCCTTATATTGATGCATTTATTGCAATGAGAGAAGTAGATGCGAAGCCGGAGGCAGATGCGGGAATACATCAGGGCCTTTGGTATAATGATGAAAATAAGGCATTGTGTACATTTGCAAAGAAGCCTGCGTGGACGGTATGGAAATATATTGATACAAATCAATCATTTGCGTATACAGATTCACTTGCATCGCTTGTTGGATTGCCGTCATTTTCATCTGTATATGGTTCTGTAATGGCGTCAAAAAACAGGAGTGCAGATTTAGGTACCGGCGGATATGCCGCGTCATGTAATGTTGGAACGACTCTTATGAATGGCTGGTATGGTGAGTATGGATTAACTTCCTGCAGTGCAGACAGCCAGAAGATTGCCGTAAATGCAGGAGCAAACAGTCCATTCACATATGCAGGAATTGCACGCGCAGGAAATGTTGATTTTTCTTCACAGCGTTATTTTTGTTTTAATATTTCAGGAACGGCTGGAGATAATCAAAATTTGAGAGTGCGCATGCGTTTCACAAGCGGTCAGGACACGCTTGAAACGGAGCTTGCACTGAAAAAGAATGTAAATCAGATGATATATGCTGATCTTGGAAACTGGAAGGGAAAAAGCAATGTTTCTAAGATTCAGATTTGGGTGCAGCAGGATGGAACTGAAAAATGGCAGAATGGAAGCTTTACAATTCAGAATGTATGCCAAAGCAGTAGTATAAGTACAACATCAGCACCATCACTTACAATTACAGAATCGGGATACACAGGAGTAACTCAAGATGCATTTACAGCATACTGCAAGGTGAGCGGAACGAAGCCGGTTGCAAGAGTAGAATATAGTGCATGGAATATTGCATTCAGCACAGAGAAAACAGTTACAAAGCAGGGAAGCATTTCTGGTGGATATTCTCAGTGCAGTTTCTCAATTTCTGAGTTTGGGTGGAGAACAGGTGCATATGGTGTTCGAATTGTGGCATATGATACGGACAATGTAGCTTCAAAGCCAGTGCTAGTTAGTGTTACTGTGAAGGGTGCGGCAGAGGCACTTGTTATTTACAATGTTTATACAACAGATATTTCTTATAATGGATTTACACTTACAGTAGAGGCAGCCAGTGATTATGGTCTTTCTGGAAATTCTTCTGTGGCAGTATGGAGCAGTACCGCAGGACAGGCAAAGACTCTTATCTGGTATCCGCTTCAGTTTGTAAATGGACGGGCAAGTGTTCGCGTAAATATTTCAAACCATGGAAATTATAGAGGTGAATATAATTGTCATGCGTATGTTACTGATAATAGGGGAACAAAAAAGCTGTATGCATTAACAGCATCTGTTCCTACGCCAGTTCCTAAGATTACATCAGCATCTGTAACGGAAGTTAGCGCTTTGGGATATCAGGTGAATGCAAATTTTGATTGTCCGCTTGGTGTGTCAAAGGCAGAGATGAAAACATGGACAGACAAACTTGGCTTAGGCGCTGCAGTGACAACGAATATGACAGTCAATGGATCAAGTGTAATGTCATACGTAATGACTTCTGCTCATCAAAATAAAAGTGGAACGTATCATTCTGTTATTTATTTGTATGATAAAGCAGGAAATTGCGTAACGAGAACACTTGATGTTCAAATTCCAGAGGATTTGGAGAGAGTGAGTGGAAAGCCAAAAATTACAGCTTCATGTACACAGACAAGTGCCGATAATTATCGAATTTCGTTCCAGTATAGTACATTTTTTGGCGTAAATGCGATTCGCGTTGCAACATGGACAGCAGAAAATGGTCAGGATGATCTTGTTTGGAGAGATATAAATTATAATCCATCCACAATGTCAGGATATATTGACCTTCCAGCGAAAGATAAAAAGGGAGGTCCATATATTAATGATGTATACATATGGGATTATGCAGGACAGTTTAGTATGTATCGTGTTATTACGAATACACCTTCTAAAATGCCAAAAATTGTTAAGATTACAGTATCAGACGTAAGTAGTACTGGATATCGTGTAACAGCTCAGATCGAGGCTTCAAGAGGAATATCGAAAGTGCTGTTGCCGACATGGACAGAGGCAAATGGTCAGGATGATTTAGTTTGGCATCAGGCAAGTGTTTCACAGAATACTGCAACATGTTATATCAGTACGTCAGATCATAAAAATGAGTATGGAACCTATATTACACATGTTTATGTATATGATGCGGATGGAGATTTTGCATTGGAAGGAACTGATGTTATTATTGATGCATCATCGAACAGCGGTTATACGGGATTGCTATGTCAAGATGGTATCTGGAAATATTATCAGAATGGTGTGTTTGCATCGTATTATATGAATCTGGTTTATTATAACGAAAACTGGTATTATGTAAAAAATGGTGTTATTGACTGGACATATACAGGATTATATCAATATAACGGAACTTGGTACTACATTCAAAAAGGCGTTTTAAACTGGAATTATACGGGATTGTGTCAGTATTATGGAACATGGTATTACATTCAAAAAGGTGCATTAAACTGGAATTATACGGGACTATGTCAGTATAATGGAACGTGGTATTACATCAAAAATGGTGCATTGAACTGGAACTACACTGGTTTATGTCAGTATAATAAAACATGGTATTATATCCAAAATGGTGCACTAAATTGGAATTATACTGGACTGTGTCAGTATTATGGAACATGGTATTATATTCAAAACGGTGCACTAAACTGGAAATATACTGGTCTATGTTTCTTCCAGAATAAGTGGTATATGATACGAAGCGGTGTGTTGGATTGGAAATATACAAATCTTGTAAAGCATCAGGGAAGCTGGTATTATGTTAAAAACGGAATGATTGATTGGTCATATACAGGTGTATTTTTATATTATGGACGGCTGTATTATATACAAAAAGGATGGCTAAACTGGGGGTATAATGGCGAGTGTACCAGTCAGGGAAAGACATATATGGTTACTTGGGGTGTAGCAAAAGAAAAATGATTAGACTTAATCCTACATAAAAATTTCATAAAATATAAGAAAAATGTAAAGAGAAAAACGTCAGGAAGCAATTGGAAATACAATAGCTCCTGACGTTTTATCTATGCTTTTCACTATATTGTTATGATTTCTTAAATGAAGCAACATCATCTTTTGTGCAGCCCTCTTTTGAATATCGTGCTTTTTCATAAAGGGCATGCAGAAGATGTGTGCGCTCATCATCTGGCAGTTTTGCATACTGTTCAAGCTCCAGAGGAGTCAGTGATACAGGAATGGAATTGCCAGCCTTTTTGTTTAAATGGCTTCCCTGCTGAATCTGCTTTTTAAATTTCTTTCGAATCGTGGTATTCGGATTAAACAGCATAGAAAAAAGAGAATCACGTTCCTTTTTTTCAGAATCCTGAAGAAAAGTAGATTCCGTTTCTTCATTAATAAATTCCTGTATATCGCCAGTTACTGCAGATGGCTTGTAGAAACGATGTACAAGCATCAGTATTGTATAGCCAATTCCTACAAGCGCACCTGCACTGACAACAAATAAAATGGCAGCAAATAAAATATCATAAAGCATTTTAAGCCAGGCAGGTGTAGGTTTAACATCGCCAAACATAGCAGATTGTCCAGAGGTGGCAAGTGACTCAGCTGCTGTTTCTACGACTGTTTGTTCCTCACTGGAAAAATGAGAGAAAATCCATCGCAAAAAATTACGTATAGCGATGCCGATGGAATAAGCAATATGATCTAGTGGAAGAAGTGGAACAACAAGCATGACCACAAGAGCCAGTATTGAAAAGACAATCATGAGTGCACGGTTCGTAGAAATAATCTGCTTGCCGGGAAGGTTTGCTATATTGCGTCTGCTGTAAAGATAGCGATTAAGGCTTTTTAAATTCGTGTATACAAGAAAATCAGTCAGCCAGGCAAATGTAAGCCAGTAGAGTATTATTTGAAGATCATTTCGTTTTAGCAGCAAGGCGATAAAAAAGAGAAGAACAAAATACCCTAAAAAGCCGGCACTTGGCGAATCAAAAAGACCACCTGATTCCATTACGTTTTCATCCACAATTTCATAGTCGTCTGTTTTTTGAAGACGGGAAGGAATACGGATTAGCATTATAGCTACTGAAAAAATCAAAAAGTACAGCTTCTCCCAAAAGTTGCTTCCAATAAAAAACAGCAAAATGGCACATGCAATACCAATAATGAAATAGCTGACAAAATGCTTGATTTTTTCCTGGCCATAAGCAGTAACTGCAAATGGAATCAGCAAAAGAAAACTGTGAAAAAAGTAGAATAAATAATGAGAAGGAAAAATAAGACAGGAGAGAAATGCAGTAATTCCAAGAATTAACAAAAATCCATGGATATGCTCTGTCAGAGCCTGAAGCTTAATTCTCATATTTGTTTACCTCCCATCGTATAATGTCCATATTTGGTATTTTCCGTACGCGAAGCTCCATGTCCTCGTAGAGAGGAGCAATCCACATAGCGCTGCTGCCAGTTTTGATCAGCTGTTCAAATGCATCCTGCAGGGAATTGCTCATTGAGTTAGAGATCATGATATAAAGCGGAGCAGAAGTCGAGTTTGCCATTTTATTTGTGAGTTCATGCAGTTGGTCTGTACAGGATACAACTGTTCGTGTAAGATCTATTCTTGCAAGAACCTCAGCAATAGCATTCACATGACGAAGACCACTTCCAGTAGGAATTACGGCAACCTGATCAGTAATACAGTCACTTCCGTTGCATATCATTCTGGTGGGAACACCAGTATTAAGGAAGTAGTAGCTGATTGATGCGGCAAGCCGGATTGCGATTTCGTGAAGCTGTTCATATACCCATACAGTTTCTGTTTCCAGATTTAAAATAATAATAGCTTCCTGAGAAGATGTAGAGTCGTGAACATTAACCATAAGATCACCAGTTCGTGCACTGGCAGTCCAGTTTACGCTATTCATCGGGTCAGTAGATGTGTAATCTCGTATGCCGCGAAACTCAAAAGGATCCTCATATAAAAATTGGCGGCTAGTCATGGTTCCTATCATTTTTCGAAACGGTACGTCAAGACAATCAATATTTAGATATCTAGGATAAACATATAAATAGGTATTTTGATTCAATGTGCTGATATATTCACTTGTCATAAGTAGATTGGATGAGATGATATCAGATTGTGTAATCTCATAGTATCCGCGCTTTTGACAGGAGAAGACAAGCGTTCTTCGTATTCTCTGGTGAAACAAAACAGAAAAAATATCGTTTTTATAGTTGAAATCAGAAACGCTTGTATTTTCCATATTTTGAAATACAAGATTGCGGCTGACCTGAAACTTGACGTTAAGGTAGGCAAGCGGAAGAAGTTTTCTGTTTTCAATAACCTCTGTCAGTGTGGCTTGTTCGCCTTCTAGAACCGCCTTGTCTTGAAAGTGGATTGAGACAGAGAGATTTTTGTCCCAAAAAGTTTTGTAGATCAAATCCTGCAATATGTATAAAAGACCTGCTGCGGCTAATAAAAGAAGTATTTTCATGGCAAATCCTCAGTCTTATTCGTGTTTTCCCCAGTTTTCAGTAGGAACGGCAACATCAGACAGTAGCTTTTCAATAATTTCAGTACCTGTTGACTGGCTGCCAACGCCGCGGCTTAAGACAAGTCGGTGTGCGAGAACAAAGACTGCTACTGCCTTGATATCTTCTGGAACGACAAAGCTTCGTTCATGTAAAAAGGCATACGCCTTTGATGCGTTCAAAAGTGCAAGTGTTCCTCGTGGGCTTACTCCAGTAACTACATAAGGATGACGTCTGCTTTGCTGTGAAAGCTCTGTCATGTAATCAAGCAGAAGCGGATGAACAAAAACTTTTTTATAATCCTTTTGTGCTGCAACAATTTCCTCAGTAGTGCATACAGCAGACAGTTCAGCAAGCGGCTGGGCATGTTCAAAACGCGTCAGGATAGAAAGCTCCTCTTCTTTAGATGGAAGACCCATAGAAAGCTTCATGAAGAAACGGTCAAGTTGTGCTTCAGGCAGAGGAAATGTTCCAGTTGTCTCGACAGGATTTTGTGTTGCGATAACAATAAAAGGAGCAGGAAGAGGTCTGGTCTTTCCATCAACAGTAACCTGACGCTCTTCCATGCACTCTAAAAGAGCAGATTGTGTTCTTGGTGTAGCGCGGTTAATTTCGTCTGCTAATAAAATATTGCAGAAAACAGGGCCTGATTTAAATACGAACTCACCCTGCTTCTGATTGTAATAGTTTAATCCAGTTACATCAGATGGCAGCAAATCTGGTGTAAACTGTACACGGGAAAAGGAGGCATCCAAAGAGCGGGCAAGTGACTTAGCCATAACTGTCTTGCCCGTTCCAGGAACGTCCTCCAATAGAATATGACCGCCGGCAATTAAGGAAGTCATGACCATATCGATCACCTTTCCCTTTCCAACGATCACGGATTCAATGTTTTCTTTTAATTTCGTTAGTGTACTCATAAAATCTCCTTTTCTGAAGCATTTAAATTTTGTTTTCAGTATAGCATAGTTATTGAAAAAAGTGGAAAAAAGATGTAATTAATCAGGAATTTGTTTGCCAGAAGCATCCATGTGAAAATGATCTTTATAAACAAGCTCAGACAGCGTTACAAATTCATAACCCTTTGACTGAAGTGTTGAAATAACAGTTTCAAGTGCATCTTTTGTATATTTGGCACCATTATGCATCAAAATGATGGATCCGTTTGAAAGCTCAGGATTTAACGCAGTTCTATCAATGATAGATTGAACACCGTAGTCTTTCCAATCTAAGCTGTCAATATCCCACTGAATACTAAGATATCCACATTCTGTTGCTGTTTGTATTAAAAGATTGTTGTAGTCGCCGTAAGGTGGTCTGAAAAAGCACATATTTTGACCAGTCAGCTCCTTTACATTTTTGTGTACCTGCATTAACTCATCGCGGATCTGTTCTTTTGAAAGTGTGCTCATCTCTGGATGTGTCTGTGAATGATTTCCTATATCGTGTCCGGCAGCAGCAATTGCCTTGACATCATCAGGATAGGCATCTACCCAGCTTCCTGTTAAGAAAAAGGTAGCATGAATTTGATTTCGTGCCAGAATTGACAAAAGATCAGCTGTATCTTCATTGCCCCAGGCTGCGTCAAATGTAAGCGCAATTTTCTTTTGATCAGTCTGAACACAATAAATTGGCAATTCTCGTGAACCTTGGGTAGTGCTTACCATTACGGCGGCGGGAAGTGTAAAAGCGGTAAGCAGAAGAAGCAAAAAAGCAGCAGAAATTAAAAGAGTTTTGAAAGAAAATGGATGAAAGACACCTTTTTGAAAATTGAACATGGAAGGACACCTGATACCTTTTTAATAACTGATATGTAAAGAAGGTGGGATTCATGATGATTTTTCTTATTGTATGTTTTGATTATCTGTAGTACAATAAAAACAAGAGAAAAAATTGTTACATTATGAGAGGATGGTTTTCAAATTATGTATTATGTAGATGAACATATTAAAAATACAAATCGCGTTTTTCCGCAGCAGGGCCGTTATGATTATCTGCGCTATGATATGAATGAAAATCCGGAGGGACTGCCAAAGGAATTTGTAGAAAGCGTATTAAAAGAGATTACACCAGAATTTCTTTCGATATATCCAGAGCCGGATCGCTTCTTGAATAAGTATGCAGCCTATATTGGCGCATCATATGAAAATGTAGTAGCAGTAAATGGTTCTGATATGGGAATACGTTATCTGTTAGAGACATTTGGTGAAAAAGGAAAAGATGTTGTAACAGTTGCACCAAGCTTTGAAATGTATTGGGTAAACTGCAGCATTCTTGGCCTTCATCATGTTCCAGTTGCATATGAGCCGGATATGACGATTTCGATTGATAAAATTTTAGATGCCATTACAGAAAATACTAGAATTGTAGTGCTATTAAATCCAAACAATCCGATCGGCAATGTTTACACTGAAGATGAATTGGAAAAGGTAATCGAAAAAACAAAGAAAGTCGGTGCAATCGTTATTATTGATGAAGCGTATCATTATTTTTATCCAAATACTTTCTTAAAATATGCACTGAATGAAGAAAATGTTGTGCTTTTGCGTACATTTTCAAAGTTGTTTTCGATTGCTGCATGTCGTCTTGGCGTTGTAATCAGCAATCCTCAGATTATTCATTATGTGAAAAATGCGAAGCTGACATTTGATGCAAATGCGATTGCGCTATTGTTTGCAGAACGCATTTTAGATCATCCAGAGATGATTGAACAGCTAATAGAAACGGAAAAAGAGGGAAAGGCATATACTCTTGCAGAACTAACAAAGCATGGATACGAGACAAGAGACTGCCGTGGAAATTTTATTTTCGTGACGCCAAAACATCAGGCGACCGAGGTTGCGCAGAAATTAGAGACAGAAAAAAAGATTTTAGTAAAATCATATGGCAATGAAATGCTGAAAAAATATCTGCGTATTTCAGTTGGTTCAAAAGATGCAATGGAACGTTTCCTGACTGCATTTTTTGAGATCGATGAAAGAGCATAATATAGATTTAGCAGACGTTTGAATGAAAAATACGAGTACAAGGAGAACGATTTGAAAAAAGTCATTACGTATGGTACGTTTGATCTGCTGCATTATGGCCATATAAACCTGCTCAAACGTGCGAAGGCGCTGGGAGACTATTTAATTGTGGGTGTGACAACAGATAGTTTTGATATCAGCAGAGGAAAACTGAATGTTCAGCAGTCTCTAATGGAGCGTATTCAGGCAGTAAAAGATACTGGACTTGCAGATGAGGTTATACCAGAGGAGTACATTGGTCAAAAAATAGATGATATTCGTCGATATCATATTGATGTTTTTGCGATTGGTTCAGATTGGGAAGGCAAATTTGATTACCTGAAGGAATATTGTGAGGTGGTTTATCTTCCGCGCACTGCTAATATTTCCAGTACAAAGCTTCGTCAGGAAAATAGTGGTATACGTCTTGGTATTATTGGCTATGAGCCGATGGTTGAAAAATTTATTCAGGAATCTAGGTATGTAGGAAATGTAGAGCTGTCGGGGATTTTTCAGCCGCCAATAAAGCAAGAACAATTGTCAGAAGGTTTGTTATTACATGAAAAAAAGTATGCAGGAAGCCTTACAGTTTATGAAACGATGCAGGAATTGCTTGATGAGAGTGATGCAGTCTATGTGGTAACATCACCGGATAAACGGGCTTGGTACAGCCAAAAGGCATTAGAGCAAAAAAAACATGTTCTTTGCGAATCACCAGTGGCACTAGAAAAAGAGGGTGCACTTTTTCTGACAAGACTTGCAAAAGAAAAAGGCTGTGTTTTCTTAGAAGCTATTAAAACCGCATATTTTATGGCATTTAACCGTCTTGTTCTTATGGCAAAGAGTGGAGAGGTTGGAAATATCAAGGCAGTTGAAGCAACCTGTACACAGATGACGCCGCCGCCTGTAGGCTATCAAAAGGGTGGCTTTGGCAGTATGGCAGTATGGGGACCATTTGGATTATTGTCTGTATTTTCAATTTTGGGAACAGATTATAAAAAATGTGATATGGTTACATATCAGACAAAAAATGATCAAGATCTTTTTTCAAAGATAAATTTTTTGTACGCAAATGCAGCCGCATCTATCAAGACAGGAATTGGTGTAAAATCAGAAGGTGAGCTTATCATAACAGGAACAAAAGGATATATTTATGTACCGTCACCGTGGTGGAAAACAGATTATTTTGAAGTTCGTTATGAGGACTTTACACAGAACAGACGTTATTTCTATAAGTTGGAAGGAGAAGGGCTTCGCTATGAGATAGCTGCTTTTTCGCGTGCTATTCAAAACGGAGTAAACACAGGCTGTATGGATGAGAAAATTACGGCATCGATAAGCAGTGTAATGGAACAGTTTTATGATAAAGAATGCCCTAATCATGATTTTATATCTTGATAGAATGATATCAGGGTCAAAAGGTCAGTTCAGGCAAAGATTTTGTAAAAAAAAGTCTGGTAATTTGTCTAAAATATGCTATACTATTAAAGATTGTGTGGTTAAACAATAGCCATAAATCAAATTAGGACAAGAGTTTGTCTGTAATAGGATGGGCTTTAGAGTCTGGAAAACAGAGAGGAGAACCCGGTATGGCCAAGGGAAAGAAGAAGTCGGCCAAGACACCGCTTTTAATTGTGGTGCTTGTATTGTTGATTATTGTTTTTGCGGGACTTTGTGTATTTTATTTTGGATTAAAGCATTATCTTGGAAAAACGAATTATGTAGATGATAGTGAAGTTACCATTAATTATGGTTTGTTAACAGCAGATGAAGATGATTTGGAAGGCTTTACTGAGATGGAGACGCTGGATGCAGAGGCAGCAGCAGCTTTTGCTAAGGAAGTAAATGTAGGTCAAAATATTGATATTGCTTCTGATGGCGATGTTTATAATATCCTGCTGATCGGTTCTGATACTAGAGATGGATGGTATGGAAATTCCGATTCCATGATCTTAGCTTCCATCAATTCGCAGACAAAGACAATTTATATGACAAGCTTTATGCGAGATTTGTATGCTAACATTCCAAATGTTGGTATAAGAAAGCTAAACAGTGCCTACGCAGTTGGCGGTGGTCCGCTTCTTGTTTCTACAATCGAAAGTAATTATCGAGTTGATATTGATAATTATGCTTCAGTTGACTTTAGTTCGATGGCTAATATCATAGATCTTGTAGGTGGTGTTGATCTGGAAGTTTCAACACAGGAGGCTGGTTATATCAATATGTATCTGGATGAGCAGTGCAGACTGCAGGGATTAAATGCTTCTGATTACTATGTTGCAGGTGGTGGAATTACACATCTGAATGGAAATCAGGCAGTTGGATTTGCAAGAATCCGTTACACAAGCCGTGGAAATGAGCATTCCGATTATGGTCGTACTTCAAGACAGAGAGAAATTCTTGTACAGCTGATGCAAAAAGCAAGATCTCTGGATGCAACAACTTTGCTCGCTGTTGTAAATAATATGCTTCCGCTTATTACTCATAATATTGATGCGGCAACATTGACAACCTTGATTGCTAACGCACCTTCCTATATCAATTATGATATTCAGACGGATCGTATACCATATGATGGTCTGTATTCAAATTTAGGTGAGGAGCTTGTTCCAGATTTTGAGGCAACAATCAATCGTCTGCATCAAACAATCTATGGAAATTAAATAAAAGTAAAATTCGTCTTATCTTTTTGATAGGGCGAATTTTTTTGCAAAAAAAATAAAAAAGTGCTTGACAGATTTTGAAATTATGTTATACTTCTTATAGAACAAATGAAACACACATAACTCGCAGCCACTAAGCGATTGTTCTCAAGACATCATAGACAAAATATACCAAGTGATGTCGTGCAGTGGCAGATAAGGAGGGGCTATGAATATTAATAAATTTACACAAAAATCAATGCAGGCAGTTCAGGATTGTGAAAAGCTTGCGTATCAATATGGAAATCAGGAAATTGATCAGGAGCATCTGATCGTTGCGCTGTTACATCAGGAAGATAGTTTGTTTGCAAAACTGATCACCAAGATGGATATTCAGCTTGAATATTTTGAAAACAGAGCAGTTCAGACACTTGAAAAAAAGGTTAAGGTGTCTGGTGGAAACGGACAGCTTTATGTCAGCAATGCACTGAATAAGGTACTTGTAAGCGCAGAGGACGAAGCAAAGGCAATGGGAGACGAATATGTTTCCGTTGAGCATCTTGTCCTGTCACTTATTCGTTATCCAAATAATGATGTAAAAGAACTGTTTCGCGAGTTTGGTATTACCAGAGAACGTTTTCTTCAGGTATTATCTACGATTAGAGGAAATCAGAGAGTGACATCTGACAATCCAGAAGCTACTTACGATACACTGAACAAGTATGGCAGTGATCTTGTTGATAAGGCAAGAGATCATAAGCTGGATCCAGTAATCGGACGAGATAGCGAGATTAGAAATGTTGTACGTATTCTTTCACGTAAAACAAAGAATAACCCTGTTTTAATTGGTGAGCCGGGTGTTGGTAAGACTGCAGTTGTAGAGGGTCTTGCACAGCGTATTGTCCGCGGTGATGTTCCAGAAGGTTTGAAGGATAAAAAGATCTTTTCACTTGATATGGGTGCACTGGTAGCTGGTGCAAAGTATCGTGGTGAATTTGAGGAGCGTCTGAAAGCTGTTCTAGATGAAGTTAAAAAGAGCGAAGGTAAGATTATCCTCTTCATCGATGAGCTTCATTTGATTGTTGGTGCAGGTAAAACTGATGGCGCAATGGATGCCGGCAACATGTTAAAGCCGATGCTTGCAAGAGGTGAGCTTCATTGTATTGGTGCGACAACACTTGATGAGTATCGCAAATATATTGAAAAGGATCCAGCACTAGAGCGTCGTTTTCAGCCAGTTTTAGTTGATGAGCCAACGGTAGAAGATACTATTTCCATCCTGAGAGGTCTGAAGGATCGTTATGAGGTTTATCATGGTGTAAAGATTACCGATGCTGCGCTTGTAACAGCAGCAACACTCTCTAATCGTTATATCTCAGATCGTTTCCTTCCAGATAAGGCAATTGATCTTGTCGATGAGGCATGTGCGCTTGTAAAGACCGAGATGGATTCCATGCCGGCTGAAATGGATGAGCTAAGTCGTAAGATTATGCAGCTTGAAATTGAGGAGGCCGCATTAAAGAAGGAAACTGATCACTTGTCACAGGAGCGTCTTGAGACACTCAAGCAGGAACTTTCAAGTCTGCGTGAAGAGTTTGCAGGCATGAAGGCACAGTGGGACAATGAGAAAAAGTCAGTAGATCACTTAAGCAAGCTGCGTGAGGAAATAGAGCAAGTTCATCAGCAGATTGCGCAGGCACAGCAGAAGTATGATCTTAACAAGGCAGCTGAGTTACAGTATGGCAAGCTGCCACAGCTTGAAAAACAGCTGGCAGCAGAGGAAGAATCTGTAAAGTCAAAGGATCTTTCTCTTGTTCATGAGGCTGTTACAGATGATGAAATCTGTAAAATTATTTCAAAATGGACAGGTATTCCTGTTGCCAGACTTACAGAGGGTGAGCGCGAGAAGACACTTCATCTGGCTGATGAGCTTCATAAGAGAGTCGTTGGTCAGGATGAGGCTGTTGAGAAAGTAACAGAGGCGATTCTTCGTTCTAAGGCAGGAATTAAGGATCCTTCAAAGCCGATTGGTTCGTTCCTTTTCCTTGGACCAACTGGTGTTGGTAAGACAGAGCTTGCAAAGGCGCTTGCTCAGAATCTGTTCGATGATGAAAACAACATGGTTCGTATTGATATGTCGGAGTACATGGAGAAGCATTCTGTATCTCGTCTGATCGGAGCGCCTCCGGGATATGTTGGATACGATGAAGGCGGTCAGCTGACAGAGGCAGTACGTCGTAAACCATACAGTGTTGTTTTATTTGATGAGGTAGAAAAGGCTCATCCTGATGTATTTAACATCTTACTTCAGGTACTTGACGATGGTCGAATCACTGATTCTCAGGGTCGTACCGTAGACTTTAAGAATACTATTTTGATCATGACATCTAATATTGGATCCTCATATTTGCTTGATGGCATTGATGAGCAGGGCAATATCAGATCAGAGGCAGAGTCAGCTGTTATGAATGATCTTCGCGGTCATTTCCGTCCAGAGTTTTTGAATCGTCTTGATGAGATAATCCTCTTTAAGCCATTAACAAAGGACAATATTGGCAATATCATTCATCTAATGGTAGCAGATGTCAATAATCGTCTTGAAGATCGTGAGCTGTCGATTTCTCTGACAAAGGATGCAGAGCAGTATATTGTTGAGCATGGTTATGATCCAGTATATGGTGCAAGACCGCTGAAGCGTTACCTGCAGAAGAATGTTGAGACACTTGCAGCAAGAATCATTCTTTCTGGAGAAGTTCACGCACAGGATGTTATTGAAATTGATGTCGGTGATGGTGGTTTGAAGGCAGAAGTTGTTCATACACCTAAGAAGGCATAAAAGGGTCTTTGTTACAGTTCATGAATATCACTTGCAATTTTTATTGATTGATAGTATAGTTTAAGAGGTATCTTCTAAAAAAGAAGATGCCTCTTTTCTAATACTAATTAAAAAAGTCAGTATTTATTCAAACTTATATGAAAGAAACACGGATTTGGATTGTTGCTGACAGACAATATAGAGGATATGAGAGGCTTAGAGTAAAGATTATGAAAATCAGTGAATTACTGCAGCGCATTGATTATACAGTATTGCAAGGAGATCTTTCAGAAGAAATAACAGGTATCTGTCATGATAACCGTATGCTTCAAAAAGGAGATGCTTTTATCTGTATCTCAGGCGCACGTTTTGACACACATACAATGGCAGGGGAACTGGCAAAGAAAGCAGCACTTCTTGTTGTTGAAAAGCCAGTTGAACTTGATGCTGATTGTAAAACAGCAGTTGTGCAGGTCGCATCTACAAGAGATATAGTTGCAGCACTTGCAGCAGCCTTTTATGGATATCCATCTGAAAAGGTGGTTTGTATCGGAATTACAGGATCAAAGGGCAAGACAACATGCACTCATATGATGGCTGATATTTTGCGTGCAGCTGGTTATCTTACTGGAACAATAGGTACAAACGGTGCCATAATGCCTGCAGGATGCGATCATGCTGTATGGGGATCTGACAAATATAGCTGCGCACCTTGTAACGAAACGCCAGGGTATGACTGCTATGAATTAAATAATACGACTCCGGATCCAATGGAGCTTCAAATGTATCTGGCAATGATGGTAAAGGCTGGCTGCACGCATGTTGTTTTAGAGGTTTCATCACAAGGTATGAAGCAAAAACGCGTGGCAACAGTAGACTTTGCTTACGCAGTATGGACAAACATTGAGACAGGTGATCACATTGGACCGAATGAGCACAAGGATTTCGAGGAATATCTATATTGCAAGGCGATGTTGTTAAACCAGAGCCGCCGTGCTTATGTAAACTGTGATGATCGTCATCTGGATGCTTTTATGAAGTATGTAACTCTTAGTGATGGTTTGGATGGTCGCACAAAGCAGGTATTCTATTATGGAGAAGGCGAAAAGGCCGATTATCGCATTGGCAATTTAAAGAAGAGCCAAAATGGTGTGCTTGAGGCTCCAGGAATCGAGTTTACGATTAGTGGTGCGTTGGATGCAGACATTCGGGTCAACCTGCCGGGCGATTTCAATATGTACAATGCGGCAGCAGCAGTTGCCATTGCACATGATATGGGAATTTCCACTGATATCATCAATAAAGGATTAACTCATTTAAGGATTCGCGGACGTTTTGATATTGTGTTCAATAATGGCCATTTTGCAGTCTGTGTCGATTTTGCCCATAATGGTTACAGCACAAGAAATCATCTTGAAGCACTTCGTGAATATCATCCAAAGCGTATTGTCTGCGTATTTGGTGCTGACGGAAACCGTTCAAAGTATCGCCGCTACGAGATGGGAGAGGCGAGTGCACTGTTAGCCGATTTGAGTATTGTCACTGCCGGTCACAACCGCTATGAGACATTTGATCAGATTTTTGCTGATATCAAAATTGGAATCGATAAGGCACAGAAAGAAAAAGCAGAACCTGTTTCGTATTTGGTCATTCCGAACCGCAAGGAAGCAATTCGTTATGCGATTGAACATGCACAGGAGGGCGATATGATTACCATTCTTGGACTGGGACATGAGAGTTACCAGGAGGAGAATGGAGTTAAGACACCGCACAGTGATATTCAATTTGCGGCACAGTGCTGTAAGGAGTGTTATCCGCAGGGGTGAAAAAACAGTAATTAGCAGAATGGCTACAAAACACTTGAGGAGGAAGAAGAATGGATAGACAAAAGGTAAAGTCAGGACTTGGATTGATGTTCTGGGGAAACATTGTGGCATTATTTGCAGTAATTCCAATTCTGGGAGTAATCGCAGCTCTTGTTGGCGGAATCATGGAATTGATTGCGATTGTAAATCTGAGAAAACAAAGTGAAAATTATAACAATGCATTTTGGTTTACAATTGCTGGAATTGTGCTTGGGCTCTTCGCCGGTGGAGATGGATTATGGGGAACAGCGATATCAATTCTCCATGGCCTTGCAACATTGGGTGCAACCTACTACATTTGCACAGCAACAGAGGAATGTGTAAGTACGGTATCTTATGAGGTAGCAGATTATTGCCACAGCGTATGCAACTGGTATGTAACTTGTATGGTTATTTCATTGGCGATCAGTGTTGTGATGCTCGTATTTTCAATTATTCCGATATTAGGATTTATCGTCGCAGCAATTGGATCATTGGCACTTATTGTAGTGGCTATTTTCCAATTAATAGCGTCCATTCGCTTTTTGATTATGCTTTGGAAGTGCCAAGGGGTGCTGTAAAGAGGTCTTGCCTTTTATTAGAAATCAGATAAAGGTATATATCAGACAGCAGTAGGTAATTGACAATGGAGATTAAGAGTATATTGATTATTATGAGCCTTATATAAACTGGGAGAAGGAGCTTCGCCAGTTGAATGAGGAGTATGTCAGCAATAGCGGAATGATGAGATAAGGCAAAAATTTGCAGTCATCTTCTACAAAGAGGATGTGGATTGAAATATTTAATGCCATAAATAGTCCCTTTCTTTTTTGTGTCACCTTCCTAAGAGAAGGTGTGGATTAAAATCTATATTTGGATCTGATTGATTAAGCAAAAGATCTTAAAAAATAAACGGCATAAGCTATGGAAATGTAGCCTATGCTGTTTATTTTTGTTCAGAAGTTGAAAAGCAGATTGCGACATGATATAATTTGTATGATAGTCGCCATGTCCTGAGCAATGGTGAAGAGAAGATAAGTATTCTGGAGAAAGACCAGAGGATAAGCGGAGGAAAAATAAGAATGGTTGATACCAAAAAAGAACAGGAACGTGACGAACTGCATCGTGCAATATGGGCGATTGCTGACGAATTGCGCGGAGCAGTAGATGGATGGGATTTTAAAAACTATGTTCTTGGAACAATGTTTTATCGTTATATTTCAGAAAATTTGTGCAGCTATGTGAATAGTGGTGAGATTGAAGCTGGAAATAGTGAATTTGATTTTGCTAAACTGTCAGACGAAGATGCAGAGGAAGCAAGGGAAGGATTGGTAGAGGAAAAAGGCTTTTTTATTCTGCCAAGCGAGTTGTTTTGCAATGTACGTGCGAATGCTGCAAATGATGAAAATTTAAACGAAACACTGGAAAGAGTATTTCGACATATTGAGGAATCAGCGAAAGGCAGTGAATCAGAAAGTGATTTTGCTGGACTGTTTGATGATTATGATGTAAACAGCAATAAATTAGGTTCTACTGTAGCAAAACGAAATGAAAAGCTCGTGAAATTGCTAAATGGTGTAGGCGAAATGAATCTTGGTGATGTAAAAGATCACTCTATCGATGCTTTTGGTGACGCATATGAGTATCTTATGACCATGTATGCCTCAAATGCGGGAAAATCAGGTGGAGAATTTTTTACTCCTGCTGATGTGTCAGAACTGCTTACAAGACTTGGCACAGTAGGAAAAACAGAAATCAACAAGGTATACGATCCGGCATGTGGTTCTGGTTCACTGCTTTTGAAAGCTGAGAAAGTTCTTGGCAAAGAAGCTATTCGTAATGGTTTTTATGGTCAGGAGATTAATATTACAACCTATAATCTGTGCCGCATTAATATGTTTTTGCATGATGTAGGGTTCGACAAGTTTAATATTGCTTGTGAAGATACATTGATTAGTCCTCAGCACTGGGATGATGAACCATTTGAATTGATTGTATCAAATCCACCATATTCAATTAAATGGGCAGGAGATGAAAATCCGTTGCTGATTAATGATCCTCGTTTCGCACCAGCAGGAGTTCTTGCACCAAAGAGCAAGGCAGATCTGGCATTTATTATGCATTGTTTATCATGGCTTGCATCTAATGGAACAGCTGCAATTGTATGCTTTCCTGGCATTATGTATCGAGGAGGGGCAGAACAGAAGATTCGTAAGTATCTAATTGATAACAACTACGTGGATTGTATTATTCAGTTACCAAGCAATCTGTTCTTTGGTACTTCGATTGCAACCTGTATCATGGTAATGAAAAAGAACAAAGCAGATAACAAGACACTGTTTATTGATGCCACAAGCGAGTGTGTGAAAGTTACCAACAATAATAAGCTGACACCAGAAAATATTGACCGTATTGTGGATGTGTTCGCAAAACGTGAAGAAGTAAAGCATTTTTCACATTTAGCAAGCTATGAGGAAGTATCTGGTAATGATTATAATTTATCAGTATCCACTTATGTAGAAGCAGAAGATACCAGAGAGAAAATTGATATTGTGAAGCTGAATGCAGAGATTAAGAAAATTGTTGCTCGCGAACAGGTATTACGTGATGAGATTGATAGGATCATCGCAGAAATTGAGGTGTAATTATGAATGAAAAAGAAGCATTGAAAAATTTGATTGATAATCCAAAACAGCCTAATGTCAGTGAATGGGTTTATGAGGTCGAAGCGTTTTTAGAAGAAATTAATGAAAATAACGAAGAGGCAAGGATACTTATTGATGGCATAAAAAAGCAAGGGGATGCTTTTCAGCGTTGCGAAAATTTAGTGGCATTATTACGCCAACTTTATAAGAAAAAATATGATAAAGTGTCCATTCCACCAATAACGAAAAGAAATCAAATATTTGTTGCTATGATGTTTGCGGAACAAACTGCTTCTACATATGAACATGTATATAAGCCTGTTATACAATCGTTGAATTATTCAGCTATGAGAATCGATGAGAAACAATTCAATGGATCTATTATCGGAGAAATTACTGCTGAAATAACAGATTCTGTTGCTTTGATTGCAGATTTAACAGGAAATCGTGGTGGTGTTTATTATGAAGCCGGAATTGCCAGAGGACTACAGTTATGTAATCATCCAATCAAATTGATTTTAACTTGCAAACAAAGTTTTTTTGATAGTGAAAGAGTTCATTTTGATGTAAGTGGTGACAACATAGTTCTTTATGCAAATGATGATGATTTGAAACAAAAACTTGCAAAAAGATTACAGGCTGTTTTGAGCAAGGAGACTGAAGTATGAGCAAATTATATGAGTTGATTACAGAACTTTGTCCTGATGGCGTAGATATAAAAAATGTAGGAGATATATGTGATACGATTACAGATTATACGGCAGCAGGTTCTTTTGCAGATGTCGCTAAAAATGTGAAATATATAAATGATGGTGTAGGATATGCTCAATTAATTAGAACTACTGATTTAAAAAGTGCATTTAAAAATACTGATAAATTTGTATATGTAGATGAACATGCATTTAATTATCTTTGGCGAGTAAATTTGGATTCAGAATGTTTGGTGTTACCGAATGTTGGAAATTGCGGGGAAGTATATTATGTTACACCAGATATACTGCCTTTTTCGTATAATGTGTTGGGACCAAATTCTATATTAGTCAAGAGTAGTATTGTTGATAATAGATATTTATTCCATGCATTCCAGAGTGGAAATTTTCAAAAAAAATTGGCAAAGATAACATCAACCACAGGACAGACAAAGTTTAATAAAACAAATTTTAAAGCGTTAAGTTTGCCTGTACCTCCTATGGAGGTACAACGTGAAATAGTCCGCGTGCTGGACTCTTTCACGTTACTTATAGCCGAGCTTATAGCCGAGCTTACAGCTCGGAAGAAACAGTATGATTTTTACCGAGATAAAATGTTGAATTTTGGTGATAAAGCAAAGATTTATAAGATTTGCGAATTGTGTGAATCAATTGCTGATGGTGATCATATGCCTCCGCCAAAATCGAGTGAAGGTATTCCATTCATTACAATTTCTAATATTGATCAATACCACAATATTGACTTTGAAAATACAATGCATGCACCAGAATCATATTATAATTCACTGGCTGAGAAACGAAAAGCACGTAAGGGCGATATTTTATATACAGTGGTTGGATCTTATGGAATGCCTGTATGTATTGAAGATGATAAGAAATTTATTTTTCAAAGGCATATTGCTATATTGAGACCAAATAAGGATATTATAAAAACAAGATATATGTTTCATGCAATGCAGAGCACAGACTTTAAAATACAAGCGGATAAATCGGCAAAAGGAGCAGCACAAAAAACAATTGCTTTGTCGGCATTAGGGGAGATGAAGATGTCTGTTCCAAGTATAGATGTACAAGAAAAGATTATAAAAGTTCTTGATAACTTTGAAGCAATTTGTACTGACCTAAATATTGGCTTACCAGCTGAAATTGAAGCACGCCAAAAACAATATGAATATTATCGTGATTTACTATTGACATTTGCTGAAAAGGGTGACATGCTCTTGACGGACGGACCGATCCGATCAGAGCTGAGCGCAATTAAGCTCCTTCAGTATGTGTTTGGTTACGTTGTGCTACCTTTATCGTCTGTTGCAAAAGTTTTCAGGGGAGAATATATCACAAAGAAAAATGAAAAAACAGGAACGATTCCCGTTATATTAGGAGGACAAGAGCCAGCATATTATATTGATCGTTCTAATCATGATGGAGAAATTGTGGTTATTGCACGTAGTGGTGCATCTGCAGGGTTTGTTTCTTATTGGAATCAACCGATATTTGTGACAGATGGATTTGGATATGAAGAAGTTGAGGGGCTTTCAACAACGAAGTATTTATATTATGTGCTGAAAAATATAGAGATGGTATTGAATAGTATGAAGCGTGGTGCAGGAGTTCCGCACGTGAGCAGTGAAGCGTTATCAAATATTAGGATTCCATTACCTTCGCTTGAAGAACAAAAACGTATTGTTGAAATCCTCGATCGCTTTGACGCTCTCTGCAATGATCTATCTTCTGGTTTGCCAGCTGAAATTGAAGCACGCAAGAAACAATATGAGTATTATCGAGATAAATTGTTGAACTTTAAGGAAGTGAAATAAGTATGTCAGAAGATAAGATAACAAAAAAGCAACATTACATTCCGCAGGTATATTTAAGAGGCTTCTCGCCTCAGTATCAGGATAAAACCTTACCTAATGAAAAAGATACTATTTATTTCTATGATTTAGAAAAGAAGAAGCAAAGTAAGATAGATGTTCCAATTAAGTCAATATGTTATGAGGAATATCTATATGAAATGAGAGGTGATGCTGGAAAATTTGTGTGTGACAACCATCTGGAAGGCTTTTTCTCTAGAATAGAGAACATGTTTCATACATATAGGGACAAATTAGAACGAAAAGCATTCTTGGAAGAAAATTATAATACAAAGTGCTTTTTGACAAAGAACGAAAAAAAATTTTGGAAAGCATATATGATTGTTCAGATATTACGATTGCCAAATGGTTTAGATGCAGTGGAGCAAGAAATAAAAAAACATATGACATATACATCTGATAATATGCTAGCACATGATGCTGCAAGATGGTATTGTTTGCCGTTTTTTTCTGAAATAAATGGAGAAACAGGGCAAATAATAAAGACATTACTAAAACCAATGGAAAATATGCATATTGGAGTGGGAGTCGATTTACAGGGAAGAATAATTACAGCAGATAATCCTGTGTATGTAGAAACATCAGAGTGGCCATGTTATGAATACAATAAGATTATTTTTCCAATTTCATCTCAGCTATGCTTGTTTTTATTTGGAAAAGAGGAAAAGAAAATGGTTGACGAAAATTTCCTCTTTCCAATAGGCGAAGCAGATCGAGAGGAAATCATAGTCTCGTTGGCTTCAAATGCATTTAAAAAGATATACTTAAGCTATAAATTGGAAGAACATGAGAAAGAGAATAAATACATCGAAGAAGCTATAACAAACAGAAGAAAGGAAGGTGAAGAATAACTATGCCATACTTTAACATTGTAGCGGAAACATCGGAAAATACCGTTGTTACAGAATATGAGCCAGTTAAAAAGCGTTCTGATAGCTATCAGAGTGAAGCGCAACTAGAGCAGGAATTTATTCGATTGCTTTGTGAACAGGGATATGAATATCTGCCGATTCATACGGAGAAAGATCTGATTGAGAATCTCCGTATGAAACTATCAGAACTAAATGATTATCAGTTCTCTGATACAGAGTGGGAGAATTTTTTCAAAAATGCGATCGCAAATCCAAATGAGCATATCGTGGAAAAGACTCGTAAGATACAAGAAGATAATATTCAAGTTCTGACGCGTGATGACGGTTCTTCTAAAAATATTACACTAATAGATAAAAAGAACATCCATAATAATAGGCTGCAAGTAATCAATCAGTACGCGGTTAGTATAGATGATGGCGCAAAACATGATAATCGTTACGATGTTACAGTATTGGTTAATGGTTTGCCCCTTGTTCATATTGAGCTGAAGCGCAGAGGTGTTGCTATTCGTGAGGCATTTAATCAGATAAATCGTTATCAGAGAGAGTCTTTTGGGGCAGGTTCTGGGTTATATGAGTATATTCAAATTTTCGTTATCTCGAATGGTACTAATACGAAATATTATTCCAATAGTACTAGACGCAATGCAGAGAAAGAAAACGAGAAGAAAGGTTCCAGTAAAACTAAGACGAGCAACAGCTTTGAGTTTACTTGCTTTTGGGCAGATGCGAAAAATCGTGTGATTCCAGATCTTGTTGACTTTACTAAGACGTTTTTTGCAAAACATGCGATTCTGAATATTCTTACGAAGTATTGTATTTTTACGTCTGAGAATATGTTGATGGTTATGCGCCCATATCAGATTACGGCTACGGAGAGGATTTTAAATCGCATTGAAATCGCGAATAATTATAAAAAGTATGGCAGCGTTGAGGGTGGTGGCTATATTTGGCATACTACAGGCTCTGGAAAAACATTAACTTCTTTTAAAACGGCAAGATTAGCATCAAAGTTACCATATATTGATAAAGTGTTGTTTGTGGTTGATCGTAAAGATCTGGACTACCAGACAATGAAAGAGTATGATCGTTTTGAAAAAGGAGCTGCTAATAGCAATACATCGACCGCGATATTAAAACGCCAGTTAGAGGATCCAGATGCACATATTATTATTACCACAATACAAAAATTAGCTACCTTTATAAAAAAGAATCCTGGTCATGAAGTCTATATGAAACATGTCATCATTATTTTTGATGAATGCCATCGTAGTCAGTTTGGAGATATGCACACGGCTATCGTAAAGAATTTTAAGAAATATCATTTGTTTGGCTTTACGGGAACACCGATTTTCTCTACTAATTCGGGAAAAGCAAAGAATCCAGCACTCTTTACTACTGCTCAAACTTTCGGCGATCAGCTTCACAGCTATACGATTGTGGATGCGATTAATGATAAAAATGTTCTTCCATTCCGAGTTGACTACATAAAAACAATGGATGTAGAGGAAGAAATCACAGATGAAATGGTTTGGGATATCAATCGTGAAAAAGTTATGATGGCTCCTGAGCGCATCCGTATGGTGACGCAGTATATATTGGAGCATTTTGACCAGAAAACGTATCGAGGGGATAAAACATACATATATAATACACTCACGAATATAGCTGAGGTGGCTTCGGCTAAGAGAGATGGGGTAGAAGAAATTAAGCAGAAACAGCGTATAAGTGGCTTTAATTCTATTTTTGCAGTATCAAGCGTACCGATGGCAAAGCTCTATTATCAGGAATTTAAAAAGCAAATGGCAGAAGATCAAACAAAGAGACTGCGTGTTGCAACCATTTTTAGTTATGGAGCAAATGAAGAAGAATCGGATGAAATTCTAGATGAAGAAAATTCTGAAGATACCTCAGCACTTGATCAACCATCTAGGGATTTTCTGGAAGAAGCCATTAAAGACTATAATAAAATGTTCCATACGAACTATGATACTTCAAGTGACAAATTTCAGAATTATTATAAAGATGTGTCCCTTCGTATGAAGAATAAGGAATTGGATATTTTGATTGTAGTTAATATGTTCCTTACAGGATTTGATGCTACAACCATGAATACGCTGTGGGTCGACAAAAATCTGAAAATGCATGGCTTGATACAGGCCTTTTCTCGTACCAATCGTATCTTAAATTCAATTAAGACGTTTGGAAATATCGTATGTTTTCGAAATTTGCAAAAGCGGGTGGATAGTGCAATTTCTCTGTTTGGAGATAAGAATGCTGGAGGCATTGTTCTGATGCAGAGTTTTAAAGACTACTATTATGGTTATGAATCTGTTGATGGTAAAAAGATGCCAGGTTATATAGATATGATGGCAGATTTGAAAGAAAAGTTTCCAGTTTCAGAACCACAGATTGTCGGAGAGCAGAACCAGAAAGAATTTATTGCTCTTTTCGGTGCGATTCTTCGTATGAGAAACTTATTGCTTTCTTTTGATGATTTTAAAGGAAATGAATTGATTTCAGAGAGAGATTTACAGGACTATTTGGGGCGTTATCAGGATTTGCGTGATGAATGGAAACGCAAGCGTCGAGAAAGCACGGATATTACAGATGATGTGATCTTTGAAATTGAATTAATTCGGCAGATAGAAATTAACATCGATTATATTCTTATGCTTGTGAAAAAATATCATGATACACATTGCGAGGATAAGGAAGTATTGATAACGATCAATAAGGCGATAGATGCCAGTCCAGAATTACGCAGTAAAAAGCAGCTTATTGAAAACTTTATAGCTGGAATCAATGATGTAGATGATATTATGAACGAATGGCATGATTACATAGCAGTGCAAAGAAAGTATGATTTAGATATGGTTATCAAGGAGGAACGACTAAAGGAAGAAGAAACGTATAGATTTATGGAAAATGCTTTTCGCGATGGAGAAATTCGAACAGCAGGAGTTGATATAGATAAACTCATGCCTCCAATTTCACGTTTTGGTGGAGGAAGAGCAAAGAAAAAGCAGACCGTTATTGAAAAATTAAAGTTGTTTTTTGAAAAATATTTTGGCATTGGAAGTGCTTTTACACCAATAAAACAAAATGTCAATGTATATAATTTTGAAGAAACAGATAAGTTACCAATAGCGGCAGAAGAAGAGATGACATATGGAAAAAAATAGGAGTGAGCGAGCATCCGCACAAAAAAATGCAAGAAAACTAGTTGCAAAAATGGCTGAGTGAATGTAAAATAAATATAATATATGCAATAATTACAAGAAAAGAAGCCTTGAATAAATTCTTTTTGAAGTAATTATTGCGGTCAGCTTCTTTACAGAAGCTGTGAGTTGAAATAAGAATGTCCCGGTATCATTTGGTGTACGCGGTAGTGGCTTCCTTATATATTACTATTAAGGAAGCCACTGAAGATTTGAATATGGCAGTAGAAAAGTTTACAGAAAATGTAAATTAGTTACTGTGTATTTTACAATGTAAATTGTATAGTTTTGTCGCCTCCTTCGCGGAGGCGTGAATTGAAATAGAGATATAATTGTTCGATGGTGTTTTCAACTTATCGCCTCCCTTGCGGAGGCAAGAATTGAAATTGCGTTAAGGGTAATTATTCTTGAAGATGCATTGGTGGATGACTACGATGAGATGCATATACCTTGGCGGAGGCACTGAGGCGACCTGTGCTTTACGAGGCGTGCCCGTGTGGGAGCGGGCTTACGCAGTAACTAAGATAAAAAGGTGTGTAGAAGGCGCCGCGGGAACAAGGGACGCCGACAAAGTCATTCGCCGAAGGGCTGTTCGTTAATTAACTGGGAGGCGTAAGAAATCAACTTGACATTTTAAATTGCTGAGTGTAATATACAATATATCTTTTTCTGCCATTTGAAGGGCAAAAAAGTCAAAACAACCAACCCTTGAAAGGAATAACATGGATTTAATAGATTTGAGAAACGTTTCCGATTTAACCGGAATTGACATCAATATGGTAGATACAAACACCTTGGCACCGGAGATGGAACCAAACAGACAGCTCTATTTCATGGCAAAAAGCAGAGAGTATGTGAAAAGAAAGTCAGAAGAGTTAGGAAGAAACTTAACAGTTCATATTACTACCTTTGGCTGCCAGATGAATGCGAAAGATTCTGAAAAACTGCTTGGTATTCTTGAAAAAATCGGATATGAAGAAACTGATGATGAAAAGGCTGCTGATTTTTTGATCATGAATACCTGTACTGTGCGTGAGAATGCAAACCAGAAGGTATACGGTCATTTAGGAATGTACCAGAGCAGAAAGAAGAAAGCACCTCACCGTATGATTGCCATCTGCGGCTGTATGATGCAGGAGCCAGATGAGGTTGCAAAGATTAGAAGCAGTTACCGTTTTGTTGATATTGTATTTGGAACTCATAACATATTTAAGCTTGCAGAGTTGTTATATCAGGCATTTACTAAAAAAGAACAGGTAATTGATGTATGGGAAGGAACTGATCAAATTGTAGAGGATCTTCCGGCTATCCGTAAATATTCCTTTAAGAGTGGTGTCAACATTATGTATGGCTGCAACAATTTCTGCAGCTACTGTATCGTGCCATATGTGCGTGGAAGAGAGCGAAGCAGACAGCCAGAGGAGATTATCAAAGAAATTAAGCAGTTAGTAGCAGATGGTGTAGTAGAGGTTATGCTTCTTGGTCAAAATGTAAATTCATACGGAAAGACACTTGATAATCCGATTACATTTGCACAGCTTTTACAGCAGGTAGAGCAGATCGAAGGACTTCGTTGGATTCGTTTTATGACCTCACATCCGAAGGATCTGTCAGATGAATTAATTGAGGTGATGAAAAATTCCAAAAAGATTTGTCGTCACTTACATTTGCCGCTTCAGTCTGGAAGCAGTCGTATTTTAAAGCTCATGAATCGAAAGTATGACAAGGAGCAATATTTGGAGTTGGCAGCAAAGCTTCGCCGTGAAATTCCAGACCTTTCTTTGACTACAGATATTATTGTTGGCTTCCCAGGTGAGACTGAGGAAGATTTTGAAGATACAATGGATGTAGTACGCAAGGTGCAGTATGACAGTGCATTTACTTTTATTTATTCAAAGCGTACTGGAACACCAGCTGCTGCAATGGATGATCAGATACCAGAGGAAGTGGTAAAGGATCGTTTTGACCGCCTGTTAAAGCTTGTTCAGTCTATTGCGACAACTCAGTGCAGCCGCGATACTGGAAAAACACTTGAGGTGTTGGTAGAAGAGGTTAATGAGAAAGATCCATCTATGGTATCAGGACGTCTCAGTAATAACACAGTGGTTCATTTTAAGGGAGATAGTTCATTGATCGGAACGATCTGCAAAGTAAAAATGATAGAGTCCAAAGGCTTTTACTATTTGGGAGAGCTTGTGGAATAACGCATAAGATAAGAGGAGATAGCGGCTGACGGTTACGATAGCCGCTATCAGACTGTGTGCAGTTTTGCAAAAGGACAGCAACAATTTACAGTAAGAGAGGCATAAGTAAATGGAAATCAACAGGGCGAAACTGTCGCCGATGATGCAGAAGTACTTTGAGACAAAAGATCAGTATCCTGGCTGTATTTTATTTTACAGACTTGGTGATTTTTATGAAATGTTTTTTGATGATGCGATTACTGCGTCAAAGGCACTGGAGATTACGTTAACAGGAAAAGAATGCGGACTAGAGGAACGGGCACCTATGTGCGGAGTTCCTTTTCATGCAGCCGACAATTATATAGATCGTTTAGTAAAAAAAGGCTATCGTGTCGCCATTGCAGAGCAGATGGAAGATCCGAAGCTTGCAAAGGGTCTTGTAAAGCGTGAGGTTATCCGTGTGGTGACACCGGGAACAATTTGTGATAATAAGGCACTTGATGAAACAAAGAACAATTACCTTATGTCAATTGCCTATGTGGGTGGCATTTACGGAGTGAGTACGTGTGATGTATCAACAGGTGAATTTTATCTGACAGAATTAAAGACAAAAGAACAGTTAGAGGATGAGCTGTTTAAGTTTACACCGGCAGAGGTAATATGCAATGATTTGTTTGAATTAAGTGGAGAAAATCTGGATGAATTAAAAGACAGGCTGCATTTTACTGTATCAACACCAGATTCTTGGTATTATAAGGAAGACAATGCAAAGAAGATTTTAATGGAGCATTTTCATACAACTTCACTTCTTGGAATTGGTCTGGAGGATTATGATTCTGGAATGATATCGGCAGGTGCATTGATGCAGTATTTGTATGATACTCAGAAAAGTACAATGCCACATATTACAAATATTCAGCCATATACGACAGGCTGTTATATGATTGTGGATACATCGACACGCCGCAATTTGGAACTGACAGAGACACTTAGAGAAAAAGAAAAACGCGGAAGTTTGCTTTGGGTGCTTGATAAGACAAAGACAGCGATGGGAGCAAGGCTTCTTCGAAGCTTTATTGAGCAGCCACTTATTGATCGTGCGAGAATTTTAAAAAGACAGGAAGCGATTGAAGAACTGCTAAACGAATATGTGACAAGAGAAGAAATTCGCGAGTATTTGCAGCCGGTTTATGATCTGGAGCGTTTGGCAGGCCGTATCAGTTATAAGACAGCAAATCCAAGAGATCTGTTGGCATTTGCGGCATCACTTCGCATGCTGCCGCCGATTAAACAGCAGTTAGCTGATTTTAAAGGATCACTGCTGAAAGAATTGTATGATGAACTAGATACGCTGGACGATTTGGAAGCATTAATCAGCAGTGCCATTATAGAGGATCCGCCGCTTGTTATCAGAGAGGGAGGAATCATTAAGGATGGCTATAATGAGGATGTAGATAAGCTTCGCCGCTCAAAGACAGAGGGAAAGAACTGGCTGGCAGAGCTAGAGGCAAAGGAGCGTGAACGCACAGGAATTAAGACATTGCGTGTGCGTTACAATAAGGTGTTTGGTTATTATATTGAAGTAACCAATTCCTTTAAGGATATGGTTCCTGATGATTATACAAGAAAGCAGACACTTACAAATGCAGAACGCTTTATCACGCAGGAGTTAAAAGAACTTGAGGATTTAATTCTTGGTGCAGAGGATAAGCTGGCAGCGCTTGAGTATGAATTGTTCTGTGATGTGCGAGATCGTGTGGCATCGCAGGTAGAACGTATTCAGAAAACAGCGCGTGCAGTTGCGCTTCTTGACGTTATCGCATCTCTTTCTTTTGTTGCGGAACGTCAGAATTATGTTAAACCACAGATTAATGAAAGAGGAATTCTTGATATTAAAAATGGCCGTCATCCTGTTGTTGAGCAGATGATTCCAAATGATATGTTTGTAGCAAATGATGTGCTGCTTGATAATGGAAAGAATCGCATTTCGATTATTACAGGTCCGAATATGGCTGGAAAGTCGACTTATATGCGTCAGGTTGCATTGATTGCGCTTATGGCACAGATTGGAAGCTTTGTTCCTGCAAAATCGGCTAATATCTGTATAAGTGATCGCATTTTTACAAGAGTAGGTGCTTCTGATGATTTGGCATCTGGTCAGAGTACCTTTATGGTAGAGATGAATGAGGTGGCGAACATTCTTCGTCATGCGACAAAAAAGAGTCTGATTATTCTTGATGAAATCGGACGCGGAACTAGTACATATGATGGTATGAGTATTGCGTGGGCCGTTGTTGAATATATCGCGGATGCCAGACAGCTTGGTGCAAAAACGCTCTTTGCAACGCATTACCATGAGCTGACAGAGCTTGAAGGCGCATTAAATGGTGTAAATAATTATTGCATTGCCGTGAAGGAGCAGGGTGACGATATTGTCTTTTTGCGAAAAATTGTTAAGGGTGGTGCAGATAGAAGCTATGGAATCCAGGTTGCAAAACTGGCAGGTGTTCCAGATCGCGTTATAAACCGTGCAAAGGAACTGGTTGAGGAACTGACTGATGCTGACATTGCAGCTCGTGCAAGAGAGATTGCCCAGATGCAGTCAACACCATCTAAAAAGCGCGTATCACGCCCAGATGAAGTAGATGCAAATCAGCTGACACTTTTTGATACAGTAAAAGATGATTCTATAATAGAGGAAATCAAAAAACTAGAAATTGCAAATATGACACCGCTTGATGCGCTTAATACGCTGTATCGTATGCAGGCAACACTAAAAAATAGAATTTGATACTTCCAAGGTTCCAAACTCAGATTGATTCCTGCTTGCAGGAAATAATATCTGAGCTTGGAACCTGCACTCCCATGAGGATGGCAGCGATTTACGAAGTAAATCAGCGAATCCGAATGGGAGTAGGATTGCGAGAGCGGCGAAGCTGCGCAGCAATCCGTGGGAAGTATCAAAGATATAAAAATAGGATGGCAGCGATTTACGAAGTAAATCCGCGAATCCGTTAAAATAAAACATACAAAGGAGGTCTGCAATGCCCGAAATACAATTGCTCGATCAGGCAACGATTAATCAGATTGCAGCAGGAGAGGTTATTGACAGACCATCTTCTGTTGTAAAGGAGCTGTTGGAAAATGCTATTGATGCGAAAGCAACAGCGATTACTGTGGAAATCAAAGATGGTGGAATCAGCTTTATTCGCATTACCGATAATGGCTGTGGAATTGAAAAGGATCAGGTGCGCAAAGCTTTTTTGCGTCATGCAACGAGTAAGCTTCATACAATTGATGACTTGTTAGATATTGGTTCACTTGGCTTTCGTGGTGAGGCACTTTCGAGTATTGCAGCTATTGCACAGGTGGAGCTCATTTCAAAGCCGCCCGAAGCTATGCTTGGCATTTCCTACCAGATTGAAGACGGAGAAGAGAAAAGTTTAACACAGATAGGTGCACCAGACGGCACAACAATTCTCGTGCGCAATTTATTTTACCATGTGCCTGCCAGGAAGAAGTTTTTAAAGACAGCAGCTACAGAAGGAAATTATATCAATCAGCTGATGGAAAACATGGCTATGCTTCGTCCGGATATATCTATGCGCTTTATAAATGGCGGACAGAATAAGCTTTATACGAGTGGAAATGGCCGCTTGAAGGATTTGATCTATACAATTTATGGAAGAGAAATTTCATCTAATGTGTTAGAGATCAACTATGAGTGTCCTTTATTCGCAGTGACAGGTTATATTGGCAAGCCAATTATTTCAAGAGGAAATAGAACTTTTGAAAACTATTATATAAATGGCCGTTTTGTAAAGAGCCGTTTGATTGCTGCTGCAATTGAGCAGGCGTATAAGCCATTTATGATGCAGCATCGTTATCCGTTTACAGTGCTTCATATTAAAATTAAGCCTGAGCTTATTGATGTAAATGTTCATCCGGCGAAGATGGAAGTGCGTTTTCAGCAGGAAAACGAAATTTATGAGCTGTTAGCAGGCGCAATTGAAAATACACTTCGCGGCAAAGAATTTATTCCTGATGTAAGTGATGATGGCAAGGCAGAAAAGAAGATGCAGGAAAAGCAAAAGCTGCCAGAGCCTTTTGAGCAGAGACGTCTTCAGGCGATGAAGGAGATTATTCCACCGCCACCTGCAGAACATAAAACTCAAAATGAACAAAAGCCATCAGCAGAACATAAAACTCAGAGTGAACAAAAGTTGCCAAGAAACGAAGAACAGCCAAAAGTGTCGTCAAAACTTTCTGAGCCTGTTTGCGAATATAATGCAGAAAAAAAGCAGACAATAAAGGATTCTGATTCGAAGTGGGAGTCTGCCTCTGGAATACACAAACGTATTGGACAGGATGTATCTCAAACTGTTAATCAGATGCCTACTCAGCCAGAACAAAAATTAGAAAAACCAGAACAGCAAACACTGTTTACGGAGCCGTTATTGTCGGAGAAGGCAAGAATTCATCATCGTCTGATTGGACAGCTGTTTGATACATACTGGCTGATTCAGTATGGAAATCAACTTTATATAATGGATCAGCATGCTGCACATGAAAAGGTAAACTATGAGCGGCTTATGGAAGCATACCGCAAAAAGGAGCGTATTACTCAATTTGTGAGTCCGCCGATGGTTATTTCACTGACAAGGGCAGAGGAAGCGATTTTAGAAGAATTTAAAAGTGAATTTGAACGCATTGGCTTTACAATTGAACCATACGGCGGGCGCGAGTATGCAATCAGTGAGATTCCGGCAAATCTTTATGGAATCAATGAAAAGGAGCTGTTTTTGGAGATGCTGTCTGATCTTGAGGATAGAGGAAGCATGCAGCCATCCGAACTGATTGCATCAAAGCTTGCGTCGATGTCGTGTAAGGCAGCTATTAAGGGCGGTCAGAAGATTTCGTTTCAGGAGGCAGATGCGCTTGTGTCACAGCTATTGACACTTGAAAATCCGTATGCGTGTCCTCATGGAAGACCAACGATTATCACGATGACTAAATATGAGCTTGAAAAAAAGTTTAAGAGAATTGTGTGATTGTATAGTTTTGAATAGCAAACAATAAACTGCAACGAGCAATAGGTAGGAATAAAATATGACAGAAAATAAGAAACCACTTATTATATTGACCGGTCCAACGGCTGTGGGAAAAACAAGCGCCTCAATTGGACTGGCAAAATCGCTTGGCTGCGAGATAATTAGTGCAGATTCTATGCAGGTTTATAAATATATGGACATTGGTTCTGCAAAAATTATGCCTGATGAGATGCAGGGCGTTCCTCATTATCTTGTGGATGAGCTGCTGCCAGGTGATGAATTTTCCGTAGTGCGCTTTCAGCAGATGGCAAAGGCGGCAATGGAAAAAATTTATGCTAATGGTCATATTCCGCTTGTGGTAGGCGGAACTGGATTTTATATTCAGGCACTTTTGTATGATATTGATTTTGAAGATACATGCGAGGATACTGCGTACCGTACACAGCTTGAAGATAAGACAAAAGAGCTTGGAAATGAATGGCTGTTAGAGCAAGTGCGAAGCGTTGATCCTGCATCGGCAGAGGCAATTCATGCAAATAATACGAAGCGTCTAATTCGCGCACTGGAATATTTTAAATTGACAGGTCGTCCAATCTCAGAGCATAATGAGAAACAGCGCCAGAAAGAATCACCATACAATTTCTGCTATTTTGTCCTGAACAGAGATCGCGCAGAGTTGTATCGTCGCATTGATCTGCGCGTGGATCAGATGATGGAGCAGGGACTACTTAAGGAAGTGGAATCATTAAAGGCGATGGGCTATGACAGAAGTTATGTCTCAATGCAGGGACTTGGCTATAAGGAGCTTTTATCATATCTTGACGGCGAGTGTACATTAGATGATGCGGTAAGTCAGATTAAGCAGTCAACGAGACATTTTGCAAAACGTCAGCTTACCTGGTTTCGCAGAGAACGCGATGTAACATGGCTTGATATTGACGGAGCAAAAAACGAAGATGTTATAAGCATATTGACAGAGCAGTGTGTAAAAAACTTACATGCCGCAGTAAAAATACAGCAAAAATAGAAAAGAGAGAAAGAAAAATGACAATGAAAGAAACTTACCTGTCCATGGGGATTGGTGAAAAGACGTATGAATTTTGTGAGAAAATCGAGCAGGATCTTAAAGAACGTTTCTGCGAGATTGATAAAGTTGCAGAGCAGAATCAGATGAAGGTGCTTGGTGCAATGCAAAAAAATCATGTAAGTGAAGCTTGCTTTGCAGCAACAACTGGATATGGATACAACGATATGGGAAGAGAAACGTTAGAGCAGGTATATGCTGATACATTCCATACAGAGGCGGCATTGGTTCGTCCACAGATTACATGTGGAACACATGCGCTTGCGCTTGCACTTTCTGCAAATCTTCGTCCAGGCGATGAGCTGCTTTCACCTGTGGGAAAACCATATGATACGCTTGAAGAGGTAATTGGAATCCGTCAGTCTGTTGGTTCTCTTAGAGAATATAATATTTCATATCGCCAGGTAGATCTGCTTAGTGATGGCAGCTTTGACTGGGAAGGTATTCGCGCTGCAATCAATGAGAAGACAAAAGTAGCAACTATTCAGCGTTCTAAGGGATATCAGACAAGACCGACACTTTCAGTTGAGCGTATCGGTGAGCTGATTTCATTCATCAAGTCAATTAAGCCAGACGTGATCTGTATGGTAGATAATTGTTATGGTGAATTTATCGAAGAAATTGAGCCATCTGATGTTGGGGCAGATATGACAGTTGGTTCTCTTATTAAAAATCCAGGCGGCGGATTAGCACCGATTGGCGGTTATATCTGCGGAACAGCAGCATGTATTGAGCAGTGTGCATATCGTCTTAGTGCTCCGGGACTTGGTCAGGAGGTTGGTGCATCTTTGGGCGTTCTTCCGTCATTCTATCAGGGATTTTTCCTGGCACCGACAGTAGCGGCAGGTGCGCTTAAGGGAGCAGTTTTTGCAGCAAACGTATTTGAAAAATTAGGTTATGATGTAATTCCAAACGGTACAGAGCCTAGATACGATATTATTCAGGCTGTTACACTTAAAAAGCCTGAGGCGCTGATCGCATTTTGTCAGGGTATTCAGGCAGCAGCTCCGGTTGACAGCTATGTAACACCAGAACCATGGGATATGCCAGGCTATGATTCACAGGTTATTATGGCAGCCGGTGCATTTATCCAGGGTTCTTCGATTGAGCTGAGTGCAGATGGTCCTCTAAAGGAGCCATATGCAGTTTATTTCCAGGGAGGTCTTACCTGGTATCATGCAAAGTATGGAATTATGATGGCACTTGAAAAACTGGTTCAGGCAGGTATTGTCACTTTATAAGAAATTTCCGTATGTCAGAGCAGGAACTGTCGGCTTTTGACATACGGATTTGTTAATATTCGAAAATTTCTTCTATACTTTAAAAAAGAATTGTGATAAAATAAGCTCATAATGGTTTCGATACCTGGAAGTAAGGAACGATTATGAAACATGATATTTCAAAGCAGCTGCCCAAAGATATCCAACCGTACGAAAGGTGTATGGAGCAGGGCGCTGGTGCACTGAACAATGCCGAACTGCTTGCCGTGATTTTAAGAACAGGAAGCGTTGGCGAAAATTCTCTTGAGCTTGCCTCAAGGCTTCTTGCGATAGAAAGTCTTTCAGGGCTTGTGTCTATGACTGTAGCTCAGTTGACTAAGATACGCGGAATCGGAAAGGTAAAGGCAATACAGCTTCAGTGTATTGGTGAGCTGTCAAGGCGTCTTAGTGCGTCAAGACAGCAGGGGATTGTGTTGGACAGTCCTCAGGCAGTCGGAAACTATTATATGAACCGTCTCAAAGATGAGCGTCAGGAACAGGTACTGCTTGTGTTCTTAAATAATAAGGGAGCACTGATTCGCGATCTGGTGCTGACTAAAGGTACAGTGAATCAGACAATTTTGTCACCGAGAGAGGTTTTTATTGAGGCCTTTCGTTATCAGGCAGTCAAAATTATATTGATTCACAATCATCCCAGCGGAGATCCAACCCCGAGCGCGGAAGATGTTGCGGTGACGCGGCAGATTCAAAAGGCGGGAGAGCTTACCGCCATCCCTTTGCTTGATCATATCATCATTGGTGACGGCAGATTTATCAGTTTAAAAGAACGAGGATATATTTCATGAAAAGCAGCAATCAAAACAGCAATGTAAAAATGCCTTTTACAAGAAGACCGCAGCTGATCCTTTTTATATTGACGGCGTGCTGTGTGATTTCTATGGGGTATTATTACATCAAAAAAGAAAACATCGTGTCAGTCGGACAGGTAGCAGGGGCAATCACTGTTCCGGTGCAGAAGGGTGTTAACAAGCTTGGCAGTATTTTCTTTAATTTTGATCAGGAACGACTGAGCAAAGAGGAGGCGATGGCAAAGATTGAGTCGCTTGAAGATGAAAATAAAGAACTCAAAGAGCAGATGGTTTCTTATGATCAGAAGATTCAGGAATATCAGGATATGAGAGCACTTCTTGAACTCAAAAGTGAGTATGCCGATTATGATACTGTTGGGGCAACTGTGATCTTTTCTGATATGACAGGAAACTGGTTCTCTACCTTTACGATAGACAAAGGTACAGATGATGGCCTTGAAGTAGGCATGAATGTACTTTCAGGCGGCGGACTTGTCGGTTACATATCGGATATATCAAAGGGTCATGCAGTTGTGACTTCGATTATCAATGATAATGTAAATGTCAGTGCAATGCAGTCTACAACAGGAGATGCCTGTGTTGTTACCGGTGATCTTCCTTATATGAAGGAGCATGGTCTTTTGAAGCTTCAGTATATGGATACCGATTTTAATATCAGCAGAGACAATGTAATTGTTACATCCAATATTTCAGACCGCTATCTTCCAGGACTTGTGATTGGCTATGCTCAGGATGTTACTGTGGATGAAAATGGGCTGGCTGCATCTGGTTATTTGAAGCCGGCAGCGGATTTCAAACACATACGCAACGTGCTTGTAGTTACGACACAGAAGCAGTCTGCAGAGTAAACAAAGGATGGAGAAAAAAACAGATGAAGATTAAGATACTCAGAGTTGTTTTATGTATAGTACTTGCCGTCAGTTGTTTTATGCTGCAGTCAAATTTTACAAGGATTATTCCAATTTTGACTGCAGCGCCCAATCTGTTGTTAATTGTCACATTTTCAGTTGGCTTTTTAAAGGGCAGGATGTGGGGAATGCTTACAGGACTTGGGTGCGGTCTTTTGCTGGATTCATTCAGCGGAGGTGTACTGGGGTATTATACGCTTATCTTTATTTATATTGGCTATTTCAATGGCATTTTTACAAGGGTGCTGGCGCATGATATGGTTGTGATGCCTGTTTTGTTATGCAGTGCCAATGAGCTGATTTACAGTGTTTATATTTATGTATTCAGCTTCCTATTATTCGGCCGGGTAAATATTGCAGACTATATTAAAAATCTGGCACTTCCGGAGCTGTTGATGACAGCAATCGCTACGATTATAGTATATGGTGTGATCATGACGGTTGACAGACATCTGACAGAGGCAGAGAAAAAAGGAGAAAAGAGATTTGCTTAAGGAATATTGGGATTTATTCAGGGAATGGGTAAAAAATACATTAAGATCCAGAATTTTCTGGCTTGGTATTGTGTGCACGCTTTTTCTGGCAGTCCTGGTGGTGAGGCTGTTCCAGCTCCAGATTCTGGATGGAGCAGCTTATTATGATTCATATGTTTCCCGCACCAAAAAGGAGATTACGACAACTGCTACAAGAGGTACTATCTACGACAGAAATGGAGTCGTCCTTGCTGGAAATGAAGCAGTTTATAATTTGACTGTAAAAGATACTAGCGAATATACAAAGGCAAATGGTGATTTCAATGAGATGCTTCTTCGCCTGATTGAAATTGTGAAAAAATATGATGGAACCATTGTGACAGAACTTCCTGTGATTATTGATGATGACGGGCAGTTTGCTTATAGTGGAAAGGATAGTGCGATCCGTCAGCTTATTCGCGATGTATATGGAACTTCCTACATTGAAGAAAAAAGTAAGGAAGGTGAGGATGTCTATACTTATGACGCAGAGACTGTGATGAAGCGTCTTATGAAGGTTTCCTATAATTTTACAACAAGATGGGAAAATGCTGAAACGATCAGCAAGGAAGATGCACTGGCAATCTGCAATATACGATATGCTATGCGTCTGACAACTTACGCAAAGTATAAGTCTACCACTATTTGTTCTGATATTTCGCCAGAGCTTCAGGCAGCAATTCTTGAAAATCAACAGCAGCTGCTCGGAGTCGAGGTGGAGCAGTCAGAGCGCCGTGTTTATCCGGATGGCGTGTATTTTTCAAATATTCTTGGTTATACAGGAAAGCCGAGTACACAGGAGCTTGAGACACTTCAGGAGAGCGATTCCACCTATGAGGCAACGGATATGGTCGGAAAGGATGGACTCGAGCAGTATTACGAGAGTGAACTTGCAGGAACAAAGGGCAACGATACTGTATATTTAAACAATGTTGGTCAGATTCTTGATACAATCGACAGTGAGCCATCGGTTCGCGGAAATGATGTATACCTGACTATTGACCATGATCTGCAGGTTGCCGTGTATCATATTGTGGAACAGCGTCTTGCGGATGTCCTTGTCGGAAAGCTTACAATCGAGGATTTCGAGGCAGATGATTCAACACTTGCAAGCGAGTTCCAGATTTCGGTAAAAGATGTCTACTATCAGATGTTTAACAACAATATTTTAGATGAAAAGCATTTTTCAGATGATGGTGCTTCCGAGGCCGAAAAACAGATTCTTTCCTTGTATGAGGGAGAGTCCACACTTGCTATTCGTCATATTTTGGAGGAAATGGTACCGGGTGCAACGATACAGTCTGAGTTGACAGAAGACATGCAGGACTACATGGAATACGTCTATACCTTTTTACGAGAAAAGGGGGTTATTACCGCAAGTGAGATTGATACCTCAGATGAGACCTTCCTCGCATGGAAAAATACAGAGATTTCATTTTATGATTTCCTGTCATATGTGATTTCAAAGGGATGGATTGATTCCTCAAAGCTTGGTGCGGAGTCTGCATACTCGGATTCCAGCCAGGTTATGAGCCAGATCCTATCCTTCTGTGAAGAAAATCTTTCAGCTGACAGTGGTTTTCGTAAACTTGTATATAAAAAGCTGATTCATAATGAGCAGCTTTCAGGTAATCTGGTTTGCCTGGTGTTGATTGATCAGGGCATCTTAGATGCCGACAATGCGTCCTATGAAGAACTTCAAAATGGAGATGCGCAGACTGCATTTACCTTTATTCGTGAGAAAATTGGAAATACTGAGCTGACACCGGCGCAGATCGCGCTTGATCCGTGCAGTGGTTCTGCGATTGTAACTGATACGACGACAGGAGAGCTGTTAGCAATGGTATCTTACCCAGGCTATGATTTGAACAAGCTTTCTGGAACAGTTGATGCTGAATATTGGAATAAGCTTATTAATGATCAGTCAGAGCCGCTGTATGATAAGGCGACGCAGGTACGAATTGCGCCAGGTTCTGTTTACAAGCTTGTTACGACAAGTGCAGGACTCGAGGAGGGCGTAATTGACAGCTCAGAGTATATTAACTGTATTGGTACTTTCGACAAGTTGGATCATCCGCGATGCTGGATCGCTCGAGAGACTGGCGGTGAGCATGGCCCGTTAAACACAGTGGGGGCTATTGAGCAGTCGTGCAACTTCTATTTTTATGAAGTTGGCTACCGTTTAAGCTTAAATGAAAACGGAGAATATGACGCGGAGCGTGGTCTTGCAATGCTTCGCAAATACGCCGAAAAGTACGGTTTTGGTGAGAAGAGCGGTGTGGAAGTCGCAGAAAATCTGTCACAGATTTCAACAGAATACCCGGCGACATCTGCAATTGGACAGGGTACAAACAACATGACTGCGATCAGTCTGGCGCGCTATGTGACCGCACTTGCAACGGACGGTAAACTTTATACATTCCGTCTGTTAAGCAAAATCTGTGACGCAAACGGAAATGTGATTGAAGAACTCACCCCAGAGGGCGAGCAGATCGAGGGCATCTCACAGTCAACCTACGATGTCATGAGGGAAGGTATGTACCGAGTTGTCCATGCGGCTGGTACAGCGGCAGGTGCGTTTACCGGTTTGCAGATCGACATTGCTGGAAAATCTGGTTCCGTACAGGAGAATCTTTCACGTGCGAACCACGCAACCTTCATTTCATATGGTCCGTACAACGATCCAAAGATTTCCGTAACGGTTGCTATCCCGCATGGTTACATGGCATACAATGCCGCAGTAGTTTGCCGTTACATTTATCAGTATTACTTTGGCTACATTGATATGGAAGACATTCTGGATAAATCCTACAATACACTTGGAGAGTCAGCTACGTACAGTGACTGATGTAAGCTACAGAAGACAGGGATAAGAGAGAGGATCAGAAAGGTTTGGGAATATCATGAGTGAAGTGATTGTTGTGACATCAGGAAAAGGCGGTGTAGGAAAAACGACAGTGGCTGCAAATCTTGGCTGTGGCCTTGCCCTTCTTGGAAATAAAGTTGTTTTGATTGATACCGATATTGGTCTTCGAAATCTTGATGTTGTGATGGGACTGGAAAACCGCATTGTATATAATCTTGTGGATGTAGTAGAGGGAGGCTGTCGGATAAAGCAGGCGCTGATCAAAGACAAAAATCATCAGGGCCTGTATCTGATGCCGTCGGCACAAACGAGAGACAAATCGAGTGTGACGCCGCAGCAGATGAAAAAGCTGACGCAGGAATTGACAGAGGAGTTTGATTATGTGATTCTGGACTGTCCGGCTGGCATTGAGCAAGGCTTTAAAAATGCCGTGGCAGGAGCATCAAGAGCTATTGTTGTCACAACGCCAGAAGTATCTGCAATTCGTGATGCAGATCGCGTAATGGGACTTCTTGAAGCGGATGGGATGGAAAAGATTGAGATGATTATTAACCGCATTCGTCCAGATCTGGTAGCAAGAGGCGACATGATGTCACTTTCAGACATTCAGGAAATATTAACCGTTCCTATTATTGGTGCGGTGACGGATGAGGAAGAGATTGTCATTTCCAGTAATAACGGAGAGCCGGTTGCCGGAAAGGATTCACCGTTAGGGCAGATATTTGTTGATATCTGTCGAAGAATTATGGGTGAAGATATTCCGGTTGCACAGCCGTCTGTATCGAAGGGATTGATAAAAAGGCTGAAAAGTATTTTGGAAAAGAAAGGAAAATAAAGTAATATGGTCAGGCATTCATTACAAAGTCAGGCAGTTCGCTCTGGAAAGACAGCGAAGGAGCGGCTGATACAAATGATGCTTGAGGAGCATACGCAGTGCACTCCAGAGACATTAAGCTGTATGGAGCATGATATTACAAAAACTATTTCAAAATATCTGCCGGTATCTGAAAAAAACATCTGTCTGTATCTGAAGCGAAATGCCGGTAAAATTCTTTTATTTACCGTGACGGAGCTTTCAGCAGTCAAAAAAAGCAGATAGAGATAAAGAAAGGAATGGTCTGTCGGCATGCGCAAGAGAAAAACAGGACAAAACCTGCATCTGAGCAATCTTAATTTTAAAATCATCATATATGCGCTGATACTGAGTATCATTGGTATATTTATGGTGCACAGTGCAACACAGAATGAAGCTGTGACAGGTATGATTACAACAACACAAAAGCAGATCCTTGGAATGGTCATAGGACTTGTTCTTATGATGATTCTGACATGTATTGATTACCATAAGCTGATTAAATATTCAATTGTATTTTACGTGATCAGCATGGCACTTTTAATCTATGTAAAATACATCAATCCGTTAAATATCAGTAATGCAAACCGATGGATGCATCTACCGGGGTTTGGTACGATTCAGCCGTCTGAGTTTTCGAAGGTTGCAGTCGTTTTGATGGCAGTCTTTGTGCTTATACGTATCCAAAAACATATAAACAATGTGCTGTATCTTATTGGATATTTTGCCTTGACGGGCATAACAGTGTATCTGATTTATGTAGAGCCAGATTTATCTACGTCAATGATTATCGTTTTTGCGCTTGTTGCAATGGTTTTTGTGACGGGAATAAGTTGGAAGTGGGTAGGCGGTGTTCTTGGCGTAGTAGCTGTTTTTGTGGGCGCACTTTTGTTTTGTATTTATGAGCCTGAGCAAAAGACACTCAACTGGTTTATCGAGAAGGATATCCTTCAGCAATATCAGGTAAACCGTATTAACTCATATTTCTTTCCAGAGGATTACCCTGATCAGACGCGTCAGCAGTTAAACTCAGTTATGGCTATTGGCGGCGGTCAGCTTTTGGGAAAAGGATTAAATAATTCTACTTATGAATCTGTTAAGAATGGAAATTTTCTTTCAGAGGAACAGTGTGACTTCATTTTTGCTGTTGTAGGAGAAGAACTGGGTTTTGCAGGAAGTGCATTTATTATATTGATATATCTGCTTTTATTTATTGAAGGCCTAAGGGTTGCAGGACGAAGTCCTGATCTTGAGGGAAAACTTCTTGCAAGCGGATTTGTCACAATTTTGTTAATCCAGTGTTTTATCAATATGGGAGTAGCCATGCTGCTTCTTCCAAATACGGGAACACCGCTTCCATTTATCAGCGCAGGAATGAGTTCACTGATAAGCACGTATATTATGATGGGAATTATGCTGAACATAAGTATGCACAGAAAAATGAAAGTGTTCTGATAAGTTTTACAAAGTAACTATTATAGTGGAGGTATCAAAATGAATATCGGTTTTATAGCAGATGATTCCAAAAAGAAACTGATGCAGAATTTCTGCATCGCATACAGAGGCATTCTGAATAAGCACAGCCTTTATGCAACAGGAACAACAGGAAGACTGATAGAGGAGGCAACGACATTGACTGTCAATAAGTTTCTTGAGGGATCGTTAGGCGGTGCACAGCAGTTTGCATCTCAGATTGAAAATAATAGCATGGATCTGGTATTTTACTTTCGTGATCCAAACGAAGTGAGCCCAACCAATACAAGGAGAGTACAGACAGTGCTTCATCTTTGTGATATTTACAGCATTCCGCTGGCAACTAATTTGGCAACGGCAGAGCTTTTGATTCGTTCACTTGACTCTGGTGACTTAGAGTGGAGAGAGGCATACCGTTCATGAGAAAAAAACGGTTCATTTACACGCTGGCGGCAGTGCTTTTAATGTGCAGTGCCGCTAGTGTGGGAGCAGGCTGCGGCAAATCCTCTCCAGCCCTTCTTGATAGCTTTGGTACTCATTTAGATACTCTTATGACATCAAAAGATAAGCTGTCAAAAATGGATGGAGCTGCAGCAGATTTGTGTGTAATAGAAAATGAAGATGAATTTTCTGAAAATGACATAGAAGCGCCGGCTGGTGCATTATTTAATATTACAGATCAGAAAACATTGTACAGCAAAAATGCAAATGATGAGCGCGAAATTGCAAGTATCACAAAAATTATGACGGCTCTTCTTGCTATGAAATATGCTGATTTAAGTCAGGAAGTAACTATTTCGTATACTCCGGAGGGACTTGAGAGCAGTGCTGTTCTTTGTGGTTTTGAGCAGGGCGATAAGATGATGCTTTCAAGTTTGCTGAGTGCAGCACTTATCTATTCTGGAAACGATGCTGCTATTGATATTGCTATTGCTGTTGCAGGATCACAGGAAGCATTTGTAGATATGATGAATCAGGAAAGCAAGGAACTGATGACTAGTCATACACATTTTGCCAATCCGACAGGACTGACACAGTCTAAACATTATTCTTCAGTATATGATGTTTATTTGATGTTTCAGGAATGCTTAAAGTATCCGACGTTTCGCGATATTATAGCGCGTGGATCTTTTCTGTGCTATTACACGAATGCAGCAGGAGAGAATGTGACGAAGAACTTTAATAGCACTAATCAGTATCTGGTAGGTGCTTATACGCCGCCAGACGGCATTACTGTCATTGGCGGAAAAACAGGTCATACAAATACAGCCGGATATAACCTGGTAGTGCTCGTCCAGGACAGCCATCACAAGGAGTATGTGGCTGTTATTCTTGGTGCAGCAACAAAAGACGAACTATACAACCAGATGAATACATTACTGTCGAAAATTTGATAATTTTATAAAAATTTCTATTTATGACTTGCTTTATTCGGTAAAATATACTATACTATACGCAAGAACTACCATTGGTCTTAAGTGTAAAAGACTAATTCATATAAGGAGGATCGAGCATATGGTTCAGATTATTTCAGGCAAGAAGGGCAAAGGAAAAACAAAGTATCTGTTAGACAGTGTAAACGGTGCTGTTGCGTCTGCACAGGGAAGTGTAGTATATTTGGATAAGACAGCAAAGCACATGTACGAACTGAGCAATAAGGTTCGTTTGATTAATGTTTCTGATTATGGAATCAATTCCTATGATGCATTTATCGGATTTGTCAGCGGAATCATTTCTCAGGATCATGATCTTGAGAAAATGTATTTTGATAGCTTCTTAAAGATTTCCTGTCTTGAGGGAAGTGATATTACAGAGGCAATCAAGGCGCTCGAAGCGATTTCTGCAAAATTTGGAGTTGATTTTGTTTTGAGTGTTTCAGCAGATGCTACGGAGTTGTCCGATGAAGTAAAATCTCACATCATCGTATCTCTGTAAAGATGAGATTCTTGCCAGAGTGTATCAGTTTTTAACAAAAAGTACATAGTACAGATTAAAAGGAGCCGGTTGACCCGACTCCTTTTTACAAACTTTTTATTCTTGGGAAAAGTCGCGGATGCGGCCATAAAAGGAAAGAAGATAAAGTCCGCCAAGACCTACGATGGCATAAATGATCCGAGTTAACAGTGACATACTGCCAAAAAGCCACGAAACCAGATCAAACTTAAAAAAGCCAATCAATCCCCAGTTTATAGCACCGATTACGACAACAGTCAGTACAATATAATCCCATACTTTTGAGCTCATAGCAACCTCTCATTCTGCCAAAAATGGCTTTGTTATACGCTATTATTTTTTCATAACAGAAGTATTTTATACATCTTTAAAAAAACTATTTCTTTTTTTAAGAAAAATGCTATAATAATAGCTATGTCCGGCACAGGTGTACCGGAAGAGAAAGGCAGGAAACTGGATGGCAGACAAAAACAATAAGGTGATCCATTACAAAAACCGGTGGCATGGCAGTGTAATAGGATTCCTTTTCCTTTTTATTTTCATCTATTTGGCAGTTCAGCTTTATTTTTTCTTTACAAAAGAAAAAATAAGTATTTTTGAGGTTCAGGAAAAAGCACTCTACTCAATAGCAACTGACTACAAAGGCTTTATCACAAGAGATGAGCAGATTGTTACACTGAAAAATGATGCTTATGTAAACTATTCTGTTCGCGAAGGACTAAAGACAGCGCTTGGAAGCACAATTTACACGACTCAGGATATCAGTGCAATTACTGATGCACTTTTAAAGGAATACAGCAGTGCGCAGATACTAAGCACCTCAAGTATCAGTACGTTAAAAACAAAGCTTGAAAAGGCAGCGCGGCATGATCTTGATTCTAATTTTTCACTAGCTTATCAGGACAAAAATGATTTGGAAGTTTCCGTTCTGGATGCGTATTTGATGGTAGCATCTGATGCACTTGACAGCTTTTCATCAGAAGATGCATACTGTGTCAAGAGCGATCAAAGTGGTTATGTGTTATTTAGAACAGATACATATGATGGATATACACCAGAAGATGTGACGCGTTCATGTTTCGATGAAGAGTCATATTCTATGAAGGTGTACGCAAATGGAGAACAGCGAAAGAAAGGCGATTTTGCCTATAAGCTTGTTTCTGATGATTCTTTTTGCATTACATTTCCAATAAGCGACACTGATGCTGCCCGTTATAGAAATAAAAAATATCTTTCTATTAAATTAACATCAATTGGTGTAACAGTAAATGGAAGCTTTTATCTTCACACTGCATCTGATGGCACTTCAATGGCAACAGTTTCATTAAATAAATATGGTTCAAGCTATCTGACGGAACGTTATCTTGATTTTAAGATTGCAGAGGATGATATTAAAGGCTACAAGATTCCAAAGTCAGCAGTGCTTAGCAAAGATTTTCTCGTTGTGCCAGAACAATATGTTATCAATTCAGAAGAAAAAGGTGTAGGTGTATATAAGGAAGTAATTCAGTCTGACGGCAGTGCAAAGGCTGTATTTACAAAAGTTTCTATTTATGCAAAGCAGGGAAACAGCTATTATATTTCTGCATCTGGACTTACGACGGAGGATTATCTGATTGGTGCTAGTGTAGAAAAAAGTGAGGATGGCACATCTGAAACAATTACAACTGATCCAACAAATCGCCATTTGATTGCTGTGTCAGCACCGCTTACTGGTGTGTACAGTGTAAACAGAGGATATTGTATTTTCCGCCAGATTGATATTTTAAGTGAGACGAGCGATCATAACTACTATATTATTAATACGGGTACCTACTACGGATTGTCCGCCTACGATCGCATTATTTTAAATGCAGGTCTTGTAACCGAAAACCAGATCATCTATTAAAAGGAGAAATTAAAAATGGTAAGTGAAAACCTAGAGCAGGTAAAAGCTAATATAGAAGCAGCATGTAAAAGAGTTGGAAGAGATCCCAAAGATGTGCGTCTTGTTGCTGTCAGCAAGACAAAGCCGATTTCTTTAATTGAGGAGGCAATCGAAGCTGGTCAGGATACCTTCGGGGAAAACAAGGTTCAGGAAATGTGTGATAAAATGGAAGTGCTTCCAGACAATATAAAATGGCATATGATTGGTCATCTGCAGCGAAACAAGGTAAAATATATCGCAGGAAAGGTTGAATTGATTCATTCTGTGGACAGTATTCGTCTGGCAAAGCAAATCTCAGATGAGGCACAAAAACAATCAATTGAGATTCCAGTGCTTTTAGAGGTTAATGTAGCAAGAGAGGAAAGCAAGTTTGGCTTTTTTACAGAAGAAACAGAGGATGCCTGCAGAGAAATTTCCAAGATGCCTGGAATCCGTGTGAAAGGTTTAATGACAAGTGCTCCTTTTGTAGAGAACGCGGAGGATAATCGTAAATATTTTAAAAAATTATATGAATTAGCAGTTGACATTCAGAGTAAAAACATTGATAATATATCAATGAGAGAGCTATCTATGGGTATGACTGGAGATTATGTTGTAGCTGTTGAAGAGGGTGCAACGATTGTCCGGGTAGGAACTGGCATATTTGGTTCACGATAACACAAGAAGGAGAACAGTAATGGGTTTTTTAGACGGTTTTTTAAATAAGATGAATTTTTCTACCACCGACGAGTACGATGGAGATTATGACGATATGGATATGACAGAAGAAAACGAAGAAGAGGAGGAAGAAACCGCAGCTAGCGCAGCTGAGGAAAAGAAGGCTGATCAGGAGACTCCAAAGACAGAGTCTGCACCAGCTTCTTCTACAGCAACCTTCCGCAAGAAGTCAGCAAAAAATACCTCAAGCAAGGTGGTTTCTATGAATGGTGTTATGAAACAGTCAGAAGTATGTATGATCATTCCAAAGGAGTACAACGATACTAAGGATATCGCTGAGATCCTGCTTTCAGGAAAGACCGTAGTGCTTAATATGGAAGCAATGAACTTTGATACCGCACAGCGTGTAATTGACTTTACATCTGGTGCATGCTTTACAATGGGCGGCAATCTGCAGAAGATTTCCAAAAAGATCATCATTGCAACACCAAGCAATGTAGAGCTTTCTGGTGATTTCACTGAGCTTCTTGGTGACGATGATTCAACCGATATCAGCTCTTATAGTCTGAAGGTGTGATGAGATGAACAAAGAAGAACAGATGATTTGCAGTCATCTGCTGGATTTGGCAGAGGCATGCGACAGAAGAGGATACCCTATGGGCAGCGACTTTCTGACGCTCAATGAGCAGAATCTGTTTTTGGCTTTCTCAAAGGATAAGCTTCCGCCTGTTTCTATGGAGATGTGTGGTGGCTATGAACTTGCAGAACGAAAGATTATATTTTACAAGCCAGTAGGAGTTGGGGAGGAATACCCGGCTCCTATCTCTTTATTATCGGTTCAGCCTTTAATGAAGAAGTTTTCAGAAGAACTGACACACAGAGACTATCTGGGTGCACTTATGAATCTTGGCATTTCAAGAACAAAAACAGGCGATATAATCGTGCAGGATAAGCAGGCATATCTTATTGTATCAGAGTCGATTGCAGATTACATTTGTGAAAATTTGACCAGAATCCGTCATACAAGTGTTATGTGCAGGCAGATTGACTGGCAGGAGTTTGACTATAAGCCGCAGGTGAAGGAGGTCATGGGAAGCATCGCATCTGTACGTCTTGATGCAGTGATTGGACTGGCATTTTCTCAGTCAAGAAGTAAGCTGACTGGTTATATAAGTGAGGAGAAGGTACAGGTAAACGGAAAAGTGATTACATCAAATGCTTATAATTTAAAGGAAAATGATCTGATCTCTGTGCGTGGTCTTGGAAAGTTTCGCTATAAGGGAACCTCTGCCGTTACCAAAAAAGGAAGACTTATGGCATCAGTAGAAGTTTTTGTATAAGAAAGAGAGGAATACAATGTCAAAAAGTTTAATGATCAATAATCAGGCACATGAGCCGATTTACGAGATCGTCTTTGAGACGGCGTTTGAAAAACTGGCAGAAAAGGTAAAGCAGATCGGTCTTGAGGGGAGAAAGGTCTGCATCGTAATGGATTCCAACACTAGCCATTTATATGGGGAAAAGGTACGAAAGGTGTTAGAGCCTGTATCTGCGAAGGTGATTTCCTTCCAGTTTCCGGCAGGAGAGCTTCATAAGACACTTGATGTAGTTCGCGACATTTATAAAGAGCTGATAGAATCTCATTTTGACCGTAAGGATTATTTGGCAGCGCTTGGCGGCGGTGTTGTAGGTGATATTACCGGATTTGCAGCGGCAACATATTTAAGAGGAATCTCATTTATACAGATTCCAACAACACTTCTTTCTCAGTCAGACAGCAGTGTCGGAGGAAAGACAGGCGTTGATTTTGATGGTTATAAAAATATGGTTGGTGCATTCTGCATGCCAAAGCTTGTATATATGAATGTTTCCACATTATCTACGATGGATGAAAGAGATTATCTTTCTGGAATGGGTGAAGTTGTAAAGCATGGTCTGATTCGCGATAAAAAGTTTTTTGACTGGCTGAAAATAAACCATGAAAAAATCTGTAGCCAGGATAATGAGACATTGATTGAGATGGATTATCATAACTGCAGTATTAAAGGAGAGGTAGTAGAGGAGGATCCGACCGAGCAGGGAATCCGCAGTCTTTTAAATTTTGGTCATACACTTGGTCATGCAATTGAAAAGCAAAAGGCAGGAGAATTGTATCATGGTGAGTGCGTTTCAATTGGTGCAGCAGCCGCAGCTTATATTAGTATGAAGCGGGGTTATCTTACAAAAGATGAGCTTCAGACTGTACTTGATGCGTTCACATCATTTAAGCTTCCAATAACAGTGACTGGTGTGGATAAAGAGGCAGCACTTGCAGCAACAAAAAGTGACAAAAAGATGCAGGGCAATCAGATACGTTTTATTTTGTTAAAGTCTCTTGGAGAGGCCGTTGTTGATAAGACTGTTACAATGGATGAGATGCGCGAGGCACTTGACTTTGTGTGTCAGGATGCGTGAGGTGAGTACATGAAAAAGAAACGAGCTGGTTTTGCAGCCCTTTTATGTACGCTGCTTATTGTACTTGATCAGATCACAAAGGCATTAACCGTGTCTGTGCTTAAGGTACATGACATTGTGGTAATTCCAGGCGTGCTTACATTGACCTATGTAGAGAACAGAGGTGCAGCATTTGGCATTTTCCAAAATAAAAAGATTTTTTTCTTTTTGATCACAGCTGTGATGATTGCTGTATTTGCATACTGCTATGTACGGCTGCTTAATCAAAAGTCATATCGTATTCTTAGAATGCTTTGTGTTACGTACACGGCAGGAGCACTTGGAAATCTGATTGACCGCATATTCAGAGGCTATGTAGTTGATATGATTTATTTTGTGCCAATCAATTTCCCAGTATTTAATGTGGCAGACTGCTATATTACTGTGTCAACAGTCATTCTCTTAATCGCGCTCTTTTTCTGCTATCAGGATGATGACTTTTCATTTTTAAAACCATCAGGAAAGGCAGGAAAAAAACATGAGTGAACTTCTGATTGTAGGAAGTGAGCAGGACAATACTCGTCTGGATCGTTTCCTGGCAGATCAGTATGAGGAATATACACGTTCTTTTCTGCAAAAGCTGATTGACCAGGGAAATGTATCAATAAATGGTATTTCTGTTAAAAAAAGTGGAATAAAGCTGAAGGAGAATGATGAAATTGCTGTTACGCTTCCAGAGCCGCAGCCGCTTGAGGTAGTTGCAGAGGATATACCTCTTGATATTTTGTATGAAGATGACGATGTCATTTTAATTAATAAGCCGAAGGGTATGGTGGTGCATCCAGCGGCGGGTCATACATCTGGTACAATCGTGAATGCACTTCTGTATCACTGTAAAGACAGTCTTTCAGGAATCAATGGAGTGATTCGTCCTGGAATCGTTCACAGAATTGATATGGATACGACAGGTGTTATAATTGCCTGTAAAAACGATGCATCGCACAACTGCATTGCAGCGCAGCTAAAGGAGCATTCAATCACAAGACGTTATTATGCCATTGTTCACGGCAATTTAAAAGAAGACGAGGGAGTGATTGACGCACCGATTGGCCGTGATCCAAATAATAGAAAGCGCATGGCAATCAATCATAAAAATGGAAAAAATGCAGTAACGCACTATAAGGTACTGGAGAGATTTGGGCGCTTTACATGGATAGAGTGCCGCCTTGAGACTGGCCGTACACATCAGATTAGAGTCCATATGGCATCTATTGGTCACCCATTGTTGGGAGATGCTCTTTACGGGCCTGCAAAATGCCCATATCAGCTTCAGGGTCAGACACTGCATGCGTATGTGTTAGGTTTTATTCATCCGTCTACAGGGGAATATATGGAGTTTCAGGCACCGCTTCCTGATTATTTTGAAGATCTTCTGAAAAAGCTTCGCCAATCATCCGCAGGATAAAAATAAAAGGATAAAAAAGTATGAAGAAAATAATTACAAAAATCTTTTCACCGTGGGGACTTGTACCGCTTATTATGGCATTGCTGTGCAATTTTGCTGTATATAGTGGCTGCAATGCGCTGACACGAAACTGGAATCTTCATAGTCTTGCAATTCCACTTGATAAGCAGATTCCATTGATCCCGTGGACGATAGTGATTTACTTTGGCTGCTATATTTTTTGGATTATCAATTATATTTTGATTTACAGAAGAAGCAGAGAGTATGCCTACCGTTTTTTTGTCGCAGATTTTTTATCACGAATTGTGTGTCTTGTGTTTTTTCTATGTTATCCGACTACACTGGTACGTCCTGCTGTAGAAGGTGAGGGGATTTTTTATGATGCCATTCGCTTTCTCTACAAAATCGATGCGCCAACAAATCTTTTTCCATCTATTCATTGCCTTGTCAGCTGGTTTTGCTTTATAGGTATTATAAGTGACATAAAAATTCTAAAATGGTATAAGGTGATGTCTTTTTTGATTGCCCTGGCAGTATTTGTCTCAACACTTACTACAAGACAACATGTGATTGTGGATGTTGTTGGAGGTGTAGTACTTGCTCAAATCTGCTACTTGATTGCGCAGAAGACAAACATATGGAGATGCTTTGAGAAAACATTTGATTATCTTAATGGCTTTTTTGCAGAGTGATACGCACTTAAAAGAATTGTACGAAAAAAGTTGCATTTTAATCTGAAATATTGTATAATACCATCATAAGATTTTGAAAGTTGAAAGGAGTGAGCATTATGACAGGTAATTTAGTGATCACAATAGGCAGAGAGTGCGGAAGCGGCGGAAGATTGATCGGAAATCGTCTTGCAGAAAAATTGAATATTAAGTGTTACGATAAGGAATTGCTGACACTGGCGGCGAAGAAGAGCGGACTGTGCGAGGAAATTTTTGAGAGTCACGATGAGAAGCCAACCAGCAGTTTTCTTTATTCTCTTGTAATGGACAGCTATTCAATGGGATATTCTACATCATCATTTATTGATATGCCGTTAAATCACAAGGTTTTTCTGGCACAGTTTGATACAATCAAGCATTTAGCTGACACAGAGAGCTGTGTAATTGTAGGACGCTGTGCAGATTATGCACTGGCAGAGTATCCAAATGTGTTAAGCGTATTTATCTCCGGCAACATGGATGAGAAGATCAAGTACATTTCTAAGCTGTATGATAAGACACCAGAAAAGGCAAAGGATATCATTGTTAAGACAGATAAGAAGCGTTCCAACTATTACAATTATTATACAAGTAAGAAGTGGGGCGATGCCAGAAGCTATGATGTCTGTTTAAACAGCAGCGTACTTGGACCAGAGGGTACCGTAGATGCAATTTTGGAGATTATCAAGCTTCGTGAGAGAAATCGAGCAGGAAAGTAAAAAATAAAAGTGCAGGCTGCAAAGCGCAGCCTGCCTCTTTTTTAATCGTTCGTAGATTCTCTGTAAATGGTGCGGCTGCGAATATATGTATATTCATAGTCGTCTTCAGGGTGCATCAAACGATAGACTATGCGGTTTGCCAAGTGCGTTCCGATGTGCTCTGTGTTTACGTGTACACTTGTAAGTGTAATTCTGTTATTAAATTCGTGATTATCATCAAAGCCGGAAACATATAAATCATCAGGAACACGAATATTATGTTCCTGACAATATGAAAGAACAAGAGAGGCAATGTGGTCATTTACGCATACAATGGCATCAGAGCTTGCTGCAATGTGATCCAAATATTCATAAACAAGAGGCTTGTACTGGTCAAGTCCCATTGACTGTGTAAGATTTTCAGATTCATTTATAAAAAGCTGGTGGCGCTGCATGGCTTTAAGATAGCCTAGGTAGCGCTCTTTGTTTGTCTGAGCATAGGCGATATCTCCGATAAAACGGATTCTCTTTTTTTCAGATGCAATCATTCGTTCTACAATTTCTTCAGTGTTGGCACGTCCTTCGATCAGAAAAAGATCTCCATTTAATGATGAAAAGCTAGTGTTCGTCGGGCAGTCAAGAAATACCTTTGGAAGTTCAAGATTGTTTAATGCCAGAAACAACCTTGGATCATAAATGTTCATTACGATAATACCGCTTACAGAACCGTCAGTCAGGCAGTTTGGCAGTGTAAAGTCATCACTGTAGGTTGGTGGAAGATAGACGTACATCATGTTGACTTCATGGCTTGCAAGCGCTATAGCCTGATGGTGAATAATGTTCATCCAGAAAGTAGATGTTTCTGGTCGTGATACTACAACGGCCACGTTACAGTTTTTGATACTAGGTGAGGATGCTTTTGGCGGCGCAGTCACAACGTTAATATTCTTTGAATCGGCTATCGAAATAGGGTATCCCATCTCAACGGCTTTTTGCAGAATGCTGCGTTTTGTATCAGGAGCAATGCCTGGTTTATCATTGACAGCTTTCCATACCGTTACTCTTGAAATATTAAGTGCATCGGCAACTTGCTGATAAGTAACTTTTTTCATATAAATAATCCTTTCTTTGTTTTTATATAACGTGAAACATTAAAGCTAATAAACAGGAATTAAAAAGATTATATAACTCTTGTATGTTATTGTAATTCATTTTCAAAAAAAATTCAACTGCTTTGGTAACATTTTGTAAACAAAGTACATTAAAATAATAAAAAAAAGCAAATAAAATGAACAAAATGTTGTTGCATAACAGGAAAAAACTTGTTATACTCTCCATAAATAGCAATTATTTAATAAAACATTGCAATTTATTTGGAAGCGAAAGGAGAAACGTATAAAAATGTTAACACAGAAGATTCAACTGGGAGAAGAAATTTCAGTTCTGGCAAAAAAACTTGCGCAGGAAGGAAAAGAAGTTTTATGTGAGAAGGGTTTTACAAAGGAGCAGCAGGAAATTTTTGAGGAAATGTTTCAGAAATGTTTTGTGAGTACAGCGGATACCACAACCAAACTGCTTGAAAATGGAGAAACGTATGTATTTACAGGTGATATTGAGGCAATGTGGCTTAGAGATTCATCTGCACAGGTTGTACATTATCTGCCATTCGCAAAAGAGTTTTTGCAGATCAGACATATGATTGCAGGATTGATTCAAAGACAGATGCGTTATATTACAATCGATCCTTATGCAAATGCCTTTAATGAAGAGGAAAATGGTCATTGTTGGGAGAAGGACGATACTGAGTCTAATGATTGGGAGTGGGAGAGAAAATATGAGGTTGATTCTCTTTGTTATCCATTGTGGCTGCTTAATAGTTATTACGAGGCAACAGGCGATGAAACTGTTTTTTCACCAGAGGTAAAGAAAGCATTTCGCCGCATTTTAGATACATGGAAGACTGAGCAGCATCACGATAACGAATCTTCTTACTATTTTAGAAGAATAAACTGTCCGCCAACGGATACTCTCTCAAATGATGGAAAAGGCGAGCCTACTGCTTACACTGGTATGACATGGTCTGGCTTTCGTCCGAGTGATGATGCCTGCCGTTATGGTTATCTTGTGCCATCTAATATGTTTGCAAGTGTTGTTCTTGGCTATCTGGCAGAATATGCAGCAGACAAATTTCATGATGAAGAGATGGCACAAGAAGCTCTGACGCTCAAAAAAGAGATTGAAATGGGTATTGATTCCTATGCAGTACGTAATCTTGAGGGTATTGGAGAAACATACGTTTACGAGACAGATGGATATGGCAATGATGTTTGGATGGATGATGCAAACGTGCCGAATCTGTTGTCTATGCCATGGCTTGGCTGGTGCGATGCAAGCGATGAGCGCTATCAGAATACAAGAAAGTGGGTATTAAGCAGTAAAAATCCATTTTATTATGAAGGAAGTGCGGCAAAGGGAGTGGGAAGTCCGCATACACCTTCTGGTTACATCTGGCACATTGCGCTTGCAATGCAGGGACTTACATCAAATGATGAAGGAGAGAAGACAGGTCTTATGCAGACGCTTCTTGCGACTGATGCAGGAACACGCCTTATGCATGAAGGATTTAACAGCAATGATCCAACAGCATTTACAAGAGAGTGGTTTGCATGGGCAAATTCATTATTTGCATTATATGCAATGGAGTATTGTGGACTGACAAATCGCGATTAAAAATCATTGTGATAGGAGCATCAAGCTATGGGTGAGATTCAAAAAGAAGAGCAAAAAACACAGATGTTTCGTTATAAGAATGCGTCACTTCCGACACAAGAGCGTGTAAATGATCTGTTGTCACACATGACGCTTCGTGAGAAGGTAGGACAGCTGAATCAGCGCCTGTATGGATTTCGTGCATATGAAAGAAAAGGCGATGAGATAACGCTTACAAAAGAAACCATTGAGGAAGCTAAATATTTTGACGGACTTGGTGTTGTGTATGGATTGTATCGTGCAGATCCATGGTCAGCAAAGACAACAGAAAACGGTCTCTCAAAAGAATATGCCATAAAAGGCTATAATTTGCTGCAGCGCTGCTGTCTGGAACATTCACGTCTTGGCATTCCGCTTTTACTAAGCTCAGAGTGTCCACATGGCCATCAGGCACTTGATGGATATTTGCTGCCTGTTAATCTGGCAGCAGGAGCTACGTTTGATCCTAAGCTTTATAAAGAGGCAGTGAGTGTTTGTGCGCATCAGTTAAAACAGATGGGTGTTAATTTGTCTCTTGTTTCGGCACTTGATGTAGCAAGAGATCCCAGATGGGGACGCACAGAGGAATGTTTTGGCGAGGATCCATATCTGTGCAGCTGTTTTGCAAAAGCAGCAGTAGAGGGCACACAGTCAGAAGGCGTTGCAATGGTGGCAAAGCATTTTTGTGCGCAGGGAGAGACAACAGGAGGCGTTAATGCCAGCGCAGCACGCATTGGAGAGAGGGAACTGCGTGAGATTCATCTTCCGGCAGCGAAGGCATGCTGCGAGGCTGGTGTTAAAGGTGTTATGGCAGCATACAATGAAATTGATGGTGTTTACTGTCATATGAATCATCATTTATTGACAGAAATTCTTCGTGATGAATTTGGCTTTGATGGAATCGTCATGGCAGATGGTGTCGCATTGGATCGTTTGCAGGAGGCAGTTGGAGATGAGCCGCATGCAGCAGCACTGGCACTTTCTGCAGGTGTCGATGTAAGCTTGTGGGATAATGTTTTTCCATATCTTGAAGATGCTGTTAAGGACGGACTTTTAGATGAGGCACTTTTAGATGAGGCTGTGAAAAGGGTTCTGACATTAAAATTTGAGCAGGGGCTTTTTGAACATCCATATCTGCCGGAGGATTCTAAAGAAGAGAACTATACGATGGAAAAGTACCCACAGAGTTTACAGTTGGCAAGAGAATCTGTTGTAATGTTAAAAAATAAGAATGTGCTTCCGCTGAAGACTTCGGATCAAAAGATTCTTGTTCTTGGACCGAGTGCAGATGATATCTATCGAATGCTTGGCGATTATACGCCTCCGGTAAGCGATGAAAACAGCTTTACACTTTTAAAGGGATTAGAATATCTTGCAGGCGACAGAATAATTAAAACCTGCAGCTATACAGCTCTGACAGAAGAAAAGAAAAAAGAAGTTCAAGAACTTATAGACTGGGCAGATGTGGTGATTCTGGCAATTGGCGGTTCATCAAGCCGATTTGGCGGAGCATTGTTTGATAACAATGGAGCGGCTGTTGTACAGGGCACACAAAAAGATATATCTATTGATAGTGATTTAGTCCGCAAAAATAAAGAAGCGTGGGCTATGGACTGCGGAGAGGGTATGGACAGCAGTACACTTTCTCTTCCAGGTGATCAGCTAGACTGGTTTTTGTTTGTGAGAGAATCAAAGAAACCGCTGATTAGTATTGTAGTTGCCGGAAGACCATATGCTATCTCAAAGATTGCATCAAAGACAGATGCGCTTCTTTACTGCTTTTATCCTGGCCCATATGGTGGACTTGCATTAGCGCAGCTTCTTTATGGACAGGAAAGTCCGTCTGGACGTCTGCCGATTTCCATACCGGCTCATGTAGGTCAGCTGCCTGTTTATTACAATCCAAAACGCTCATATGAGGCGATGAAATATTGGGATGAAGAAGATCACGCGCTGTATGAATTTGGCGAGGGATTTGGCTATGGTCAGCTTTCGTATGAAAATATGACACTGCAAAAAGAAATAGATAATGGCAGCTTTGCATATAAGGTTACATTTTCTGTGTCAAATAAGTCAGATGCAGATGATTTTGCAGTTCCGCAGCTTTATGTGCGTGATATTGCAGCAAGCACTGTACGGCGTGTACGTGAATTGAAGAGATTTACAAAGACAAGTCTAAAGGCAGGACAGACAAAGCAGATTTCAATTTTGCTTGATAGGAATGCCTTTACGATATGGAATCTTCAGATGAAACAGGTTGTGGAACCTGGCGAATTTGAAATTCTTTTGATGGATCAGGGAAAGATCTGGGACAGACAGACAATCACACTTTAACAAAAACAAGAAAGGCAGGGTAAATTGTTAGTTTACCCTGCTTTTAATATAAAATCCAAAGTAACATATTGTTAAAAGAAAGAATACACTTGTGTTATAGCACTGTTACGCAAATATATATAAAATCAACAAAAAAAGCCTTGACATATGAAAAAACCTATACTATTATATGAAATATAAAGAAACAATCTTCGCAATATGTTAAGAAACAAAGAAACATATTTTGATAACAGAATTAACATCTGTTAACATTGCGAAACGATAACGATTATAGAAAGGAATGGTATACTGCATGAGATATTTGGATGAGCGTGTCTGGGTAATTCTTAATGAACTAAGACCGCTTATTGATCGCCAGCATATTGATATTACAAAGTGGCAGATAAAAAAGAAGCTCTTTATGCGTCCATGTGAAGCGGATAATGATGAGACACCGTGGGAAAACTTTGACAGTGCAAAGGATAGATGGTACGGCAAGGATACATATTATTGGTTTCGTTCCCAATTTACAGTTCCACAGTCGATGGATGGAAAGTGTATTTTCTTAAAAATTCATACACAAATCGAGGAATGGGATGACGGACGCAATCCGCAGTTTTTACTGTTGGTAAATGGAAAAGTGACGCAGGGGCAGGATATGAACCATAGGGAGGTTCGACTTACAGACTGCGCCAAAGCAGGAGAGACGTATACGCTTGATCTACAGGCTTACACAGGAATACTTCATAATGAGTTTTCTCTGATGGTAACAGCGTCAGAGACAGATCTTGCTTTATTAAAGCTTTATTATGATTTGAAGGCACCGGCAGATGCATATCATTACAATAGAATGATGCAGGGACGTACAAAAAGCCTTATTGTTGAAGCATTAAATGGTGCATTGAATTTGCTGGATCTTCGTACACCGCATTCTCCAAAGTTTGATGAATCCGTTGCAGCAGCGCAAGAATATATAAATGAGCATTTATACAGGAATCCTGAATTGTCTGGTCATGATGATATTATAGCATCTAGTATCGGTCATACACATATTGATGTTGCATGGTGGTGGACAGTATCTCAGACAAGAGAAAAGACAGCAAGAAGCTTTTCTACAGTGTTAAAACTGATGGAGGAGTATCCGAATTATAAATTTATGTCAAGTCAGCCGCAGCTTTATGTGTTCTTAAAGGAACGTTATCCTGAGGTTTATGAAAAGGTAAAAGAGCGTGTAAAGGAAGGCAGATGGATTCCAGAAGGCGGAATGTGGCTGGAGGCTGACTGCAATTTGACATCTGGAGAATCACTTGTCAGACAGTTCCTTTACGGAAAACAGTTCTTTAAGGAAGAATTTGGCATTGACAGCAAGATTTTGTGGCTGCCAGATGTGTTTGGATACAGCGGTGCTCTTCCGCAGATTATGAAGGAATGTGGAATTGAGTATTTTATGACAACAAAGCTTGCATGGAATCAGATTGATAAATTCCCTAACGATACCTTTTTATGGAAAGGAATTGATGGAACAGGTATCCTGACCCATTTGATTACAACTCCTGGTGTCGGACAGGATATTAAAAATACTCATTTTACAACGTACAATGGTATGCTTGATGCAGATGCCGTTATCGGTGCGTGGGAACGCTACCAGAATAAGGATCTTAATAATGAAGTGCTGATATGCTATGGCTATGGCGATGGAGGCGGCGGTCCAACAAGACAAATGTTAGAGTGTTCTTCTCGTTTAGAACAGGGAATAGCTGGCATTCCAAAGGTAGTACAGGAAAGTCCAGTTGAGTATTTTGAGCGTCTTGACGAGCGTGTCAGAAATCATAAGCGTCTTCCACAGTGGGAGGGTGAGCTGTATTTTGAATATCACAGAGGAACCCTTACATCTATGGGAAGAAATAAAAAGGGAAATAGAAAGAGCGAGCTTGCAATGATGGATTTAGAGCTGTTATCGTTGCTTGCAAAGAAGAAGGGAATTTCTTATCCAAAGGAAACGCTTGAGCGCATGTGGAAGGTTATTTTACTAAATCAGTTCCACGATATTTTACCAGGATCTGCCATTCATGAGGTTTATGAGGTATCAAAGAAGGAGTATGAAGAGCTTCTTTGTGAGGCACATGAGCTGATCGGTGAGCGCACAAAGGCACTTGCTGGTGATGGCGATGGCATTACCGTATTCAATACACTTGGCTTTACACGCGATGATGTGGTACGTCTTCCAGAGGGCTGCGATGCAGAGGCGCTTGAGGATGCTGACGGTGTCATCTATCCAGTTCAGCACACAAATGATGGTGCAGTTGTATCATTAAAGAAACTGCCATCAAAAGGAAGCCGTGTTTACAAAAAAGCGAAAATTGAAAAAGATATATCAAAATTGTGGTATTCAATTGAGAATACAGCAGGAAACAAAAAGCTTGAGACACCGTTTTACACAGTTGTGTTTGATGAGAATGGAATGCTTGCTCGTTTGTATGATAAGAAGAATGAGCGTGAAGTATTGAAAGAAGGCCAGAAGGGCAATCGTATGGTTATGTACGAGGATAAACCAATGAACTTTGACAATTGGGATATTGATATGTACTATACGGAAAAGGGATGGGAAGCTTCCGATCTTACAAGCTTTGAGTGGACAGACATTGGAGATGTTTGTGTCTGCGCTGTGCTTGAAAGAAGAATCAGTAAATCAGTAATTCGTCAGAAGGTTACATTTTATGCAGACAGCGCAGTAATTCGTTTTGATACTTATGTAGACTGGAAGGAGCATCAGCATCTGCTTAAAGTTCACTTCCCGGTTGATATTCATACAGATGAAGCTGCATTTGATATTCAGTTTGGAAATCTGACAAGAAAGATTCATCGCAACACTAGCTGGGATGAAGCTCGTTTTGAAAGCTGCGGACAGAAGTGGATGGATATGTCAGAGGGACATTATGGTGTCAGCTTGTTAAATGACTGCAAGTATGGTCATTCAGCACTTGATGGCGTTATGACGCTGACATTGATTAAGTCAGGAATTGAGCCAAATCCAACGGCAGATCAGGAAGAGCATACATTTACTTATGCATTATATCCTCATGCAGAAGGCTGGAGACAGGCTAATACAGTACAGGAGGCTATGAAACTGAATCAGCCGCTTCTTAGTGAAGAAGGCGGACAGGCAGGATGTCAGAATAGCTTTGTATGGGTGGACAAGTCAAATGTTATCATTGAAACAGTAAAGATGGCAGAGGATGATGATGGCATTATTGTGCGTTTGTATGAGTCTGAAAATGCAAAGACAAAGGCACATATCTTCTTTGGAGAAAAGATCTCCTCAGTAGAAAGCTGCAATTGTCTGGAAGAGATAAAACAAACAATAGAAACAGATGGTGAGGGATTTGAAATTACAGTTAAACCATATGAGATTCAGACCTACCGTGTTCGTTTCTAAGAAAAGTATTATAAAAAATAAGTAAGATTGGAAAGGAAGAAAAAATGGCAAAGATTATAGGAAAAGAATTAGCAAATATACCGTGGCAAGAAAAGCCACAGGATTACCCGCGCCCAGTATGGCGTTACACAGAAAACCCGATTATTGATAGATATGCAATTCCGACATCTAATAGTATTTTTAACAGTGCAGTAGTACCGTTTGAGGATGGATTTGCAGGTGTATTCCGCTGCGACAGCCTTGGAGTGAGCATGGATATCTATGCAGGCTTTAGTAAAGATGCTATTCACTGGGAGATCAATCATGAGCCGATTCGTTTTGAGGGAGCTGATCCAGAGATTTTAAATAGAGAGTATCGCTATGATCCAAGAGTGTGCTTTATTGAAGATCGTTACTATATTACCTGGTGTAATGGTTATCATGGTCCGACAATCGGTGTTGCATATACATTTGATTTTAAGACCTTCGTACAGCTTGAAAATGCATTTTTACCATACAACCGCAATGGCGTTCTCTTCCCAAGAAAGATTGATGGAAAATTTGCAATGCTGTCTCGTCCGAGTGATACAGGACATACACCATTTGGTGATATCTTCTATAGTCAGAGCCCGGATCTTGAATATTGGGGCCGCCATCGTTTCGTGATGGGAACATATGGAGGAGATGCTTCAGCATGGCAGTCTGTAAAGATCGGACCAGGACCAGTTCCGATTGAGACAGATGAAGGATGGCTTTTGATCTATCATGGCGTTCTTAGAACATGCAGCGGCTTTGTATATCGTATGGGCTGTGCACTTCTTGATCTTGAGCAGCCATGGAAGGTAAAATATCGCAGCAAGTATTATATTTTAGGACCGGCAACTGATTATGAGCTTAGAGGCGATGTTCCAAATGTTGTGTTCCCATGTGCAACACTTACTGATTCTGCAACAGGCAGAATTGCAATCTATTATGGCTGTGCTGATACAGTAACAGGACTTGCTTTTACAACAATTGATGAACTGATGACATGGATGAAGACAAATTCACTGTAACCAGTCGCTAATTATAATAGTAAGGGACGCAAAAGGAGGAAGAAGAAATGATACGCATACTGCCTAGACCGCAGCATATCGAAGAAAGAGAGGGAAGACTGCTTCTTGATTACCATTGCAGAATTACAATGGACAGCAGCTGCCCATCAGAAGTATTTTTTTATGCATCACAGCTTGCAGAGCAGCTTAAAAAATCATCAGGTATTGAACTGTTGATTGACAGACGTACATCAGGTGCGCATAAGGGCATTGTGCTTTGCATGAGTGGGGAAGCAGGAATTACAAGAGAAAATAAAAAGGAAAAAGAAGCATATCGTCTGGAAATCACACCAGAGGGTGTAACTGTATGCGCAGCAGAAAAAGAAGGTCTTTTTAATGGTGTTCAGACGCTTCGCCAGCTTATTATTCAGTATGGAAGTTCTTTGCCATGTTTGTATATCGAGGATTATCCGGAACTTTCCGTGCGTGGCTGGTTTATGGATGTAACAAGAGGCCGTATTCCAAAGATGGCCTATTTAAAGGAACTGGCAGATCGCTGTAGTCTTTATAAGATTAATCAGCTGCATCTTTATATTGAGCACACCTTTTTATTTGATGGTTTGAGTGAGGTTTGGAGAGACGATACACCGCTTACAGCGCAGGATATTCTTGAATTTGATGCATATTGTGCAGAGAGAAATATTGAACTTGTTCCTTCTGTTGCTACATTTGGTCATCTGTATAAGGTACTTCGTACAAAAACATTCCATGAGCTTTCAGAAGTGGAAGAAGCAGAGGGTACAGCATTTTCATTTTATGAGCGCATGTGCCATCATACATTAAACAGCACAGATGACAGAGCATATGAGTTAGTATGCCGTTTAATTGATGAGTATAGTCCATTGTTTCGTTCTAACCTTTTTAATATCAACTGCGATGAAACCTTTGACCTTGGAAGAGGAAGAGGAAAAGAAAGAGCAGATGAAATTGGCTCTCATGTAATGTATGTTCAGTGGGTTAACCGCGTATGTGAGCATGTGAAGGCACTTGGAAAACGTCCGATGTTCTGGGGAGATATCATTGCTGCACATCCTGAAGCTATTAAAGAACTGCCAGAGGATGTAATCTGCATGACTTGGGATTATAGTCCGACACCACGAGAAATCAATGTGAAAAAGCTTTGGGAGAATGGTGCGCATCAATATCTGTGTCCAGGTGTTCAGGGATGGAATCAGGCAATTCACCAGTTAGATAATGCTTATGAAAATATCAAGCAGATGGCAGCATTTGCGCATAAGTATGATGGTGAAGGCCTTTTAAATACTGACTGGGGTGATTTTGGTCATTTCCAGCATCCAGAACTTTCTATGGTAGGTATCGTTTATGGAGCTGCATTTAGCTGGAACAGCGATATTCCGGAAAAGTCAGCGATAAATGCTGATATATCAGTAATTGAATATGGTGATCGTTCTGCGTCACTTGTTGAAGTGATAAGTCATATGAGCAATCAGGCAGTTGTGAATTGGGGAGAGTTTGTACGTATTCTGGAAAATTGCCGTTATCAGGTCGCAGAAAGAGAAGTAACTGCTTTTTGGGAGAAATATGACGAACAGACCGAAAATTCACAGAAGCAGATTGAATTTTGCAACGAAGCAATTAGAAATGACATGGCGAAGGTATCTGCACTTCTTGTTGGAATTGAGGAAGGAAAACGCAAGTATATTGCTCCAATTCTTCATATGGCAGAAGGTCAGATTCTGATCAATACTATGTTTGGCGTGATTAAGAATGTGCATGATGGACAGCAAAATCCGTGTATAGATAAAAGAGCACTTGCTGAGGCTTTTGAGATCTGGTACTATGAGTATCGCAGACAGTGGCACAAAATCAGCCGTGAGAGTGAGCTGTACCGTATTGGTGAATTGATTTTCTGGTTAGCAGATTATATAAGAGAACTGTAAGTTAAAATAATGAATATGCCAGGCTTGGTTCGGAAATATTGTCCGTTCAAGTCTGGCATAAATTATTTGTGGGGCGCATAGATTGGCGTAAGAACAAATAAACAGGTCATTGCCATGAAACGAAACACGAAAAAAAGGATGCCAAAGCAGAAAAAGTATCAGATAAGACGTGATGTGAAAAAACAAAGAGCGGAGCATGTGGTGGATTGCCTTCATTTGCCTAAAGATGTAGTGATGAGGGCAGAACTGACGCAGTTGTCAGGAAATAGTGAAATGCAGGTGAGAAATTTTAAAAAGCTTATTTCATGTCAGGAAAATGAGATATGTATCCAGACAGGAAGACATCGAATTAGAATAACAGGGCGCTGCCTGGCAATGGCCTACTTTGCATCAGAGGAGGTTAAGGTGACGGGGTGCATTACATCAATCTGCTACGAGGAATGAGCATTTAAAAGCAGGGTTGAAATGGCGGTGAGAAGTTGAGAAATGGATGGTCAAATCATGTTTTGATCAGCATAAGCGGATCAGAAACAGAACGCTTTTTAAATATAGTATCGTTTCATGGTTTAGTTTTGTATCAGGTACGCAGAAAACCATCAGGTATAGAGGCAGATGTGAAGGCGAAAGATTTCTTGAAACTGTGCTGTCTGCGTACAAAGGCGGATGTTTCTATCCGTATTCTTGAAAAGCGAGGCCCATATTTTTTATGGAAGAAAACAAGAAAAAGCCGTGTGGGAATTTGCTGTGGCATACTGGCATTTGCCGCTTTATATGTTATGTCCTTGTTTGTATGGGATATTGATTTTGCAGGAAATATGCGCTACACAGACAGCTATCTTTTGCAGTTTGTCAAAAATGAGGGCTACAAACCAGGTATGAAGATTTCAAGTGTGGCTTGTGACAGACTGGAAAAGCGGCTTCGCAATGAGTTTGATGATATTACATGGGTATCGGCTCGTTTAGAAGGCACGAGACTTGTTGTAGAGATAGAAGAAAATAATACTGCTTCAGCAAAAGAAAAGGAGCAAACACCATGCAGTCTTAAGGCATCAAAAAGTGGAATTATTGCGAGGATGATCACAAGGCGGGGAACGCCGCTTGTCAAAAAGGGAGATCAAGTCGAAAAAGGAGATCTTTTGGTGTCTGGACTGCTTCCTATTTACAATGATTCACAGGAAATTGTTGGGTATGAGAAGACAAACGCCTCAGCTGATGTGTGGATTAAATATGAGGAGAATATTGAAATTACAATACCCCGAAGTCAGACTGTAAGACATTATACGTCAAAGCAGGTGCATTCTGGTCTTGTTTTGTTCGGTCATCGTTTTTGTCTGCCGCAAAGTCTTATGGCGTCAGATCAGGAAGAATTGTATATTGAGCAGCATCAATGGAAGCTTTTTGAACATTTCTACTTGCCCTTTTATAACGAAGAATATTGTCTTATGAAGTACGAAAACGCGACGGTTTGCTACGATGATGAGAGCCTTAAAAAACAGGCAGACCAAAAATATCTTGAATTTATTATTCAATTGGAAAAATTAGGGGTGGAAATAATTGAAAATAATGTTACAATAGAAAGTGGTCCGAAAGACTATCGAATGAATGTGCAGTTTCTTCTTGAAGCAAACGCATCAGAGAAATGTACTCTGGAATCGCAAGTGCAGGAACTGCAAAAACAAGAGTAACAAGTGAGGTTAATGTATGAGTGTTGCGCAAGCAGTTATGGAAATACCGGCTGCCCATCAGCTGAATGTATTTGGACAGTTTGACTGTAATATAAAAAAGATTGAACGTGCCTTTGGTGTAACGTTTGTAAACCGGGGTGAAACGATTCGTCTTTCAGGAACAGAAGAGGCAGTTGGTAAGGCGCGAAGTGTTGTGGATACGTTGCTTGAATTGTCACGAAGAGGAAACACTGTGACTGAGCAGAATGTTGATTATACGATTTCAATGTCTTTTTCCGAGAAAAGCAGTGATGTACTTGAGATTGATAAGGAAATCATCTGCCGTACGATCTCTGGAAAGCCAGTAAAGCCAAAGACCGTTGGACAAAAGAAGTACGTTGACGAAATACGAAGCAAAATGATTGTGTTTGGCGTTGGTCCGGCAGGAACTGGAAAAACATATCTGGCAATGGCGATGGCAATTGATGCATTTAAAAAGCAGGAGGTCAGCCGTATTATTCTGACGCGTCCGGCAATTGAGGCTGGTGAGAAGCTGGGATTTTTGCCTGGTGATCTGCAGAGTAAAATAGATCCTTACCTGCGTCCGTTATATGACGCATTATATCAGATTATGGGTGCAGAAAGCTTTATAAACAATCAGGAGAAGGGCCTTATAGAAGTAGCACCGCTTGCTTACATGAGAGGACGTACACTAGATAACTCCTATATTATACTGGATGAGGCACAGAATACGACACCTGCTCAGATGAAGATGTTTTTGACACGTATTGGTTTTGGATCAAAAGTCATTATCACAGGAGATATGACGCAAAAAGACCTTCCGGCAGGTACACCGTCTGGTCTTGATGTGGCAATTAAGGTTTTAAAGAATGTGGATGATATCGGATTTGTCTATCTTGATAACCGCGATGTTGTTCGCCATCCGCTTGTTCAGAAAATCGTAAAAGCTTATGAAGATTATGAAAATAAGCAAAACAGCAAAATGCGTGCGAAAGAGCATGAAGAAAAAACAAGAAAGCCAAGAGGCTGATGGAGAGAGTATGACAATTACAATTGAGAATGAAGCTTCAAAGGAGCTGCCATTTGACTACAAGGCGTTAATTGAACGTGTTGTTATGGGCTGCATGGATTATGAGAAGTGCCCGTATGAGGCAGAGGTCAATGTACTATTGACAAATAATGAGGAAATTCATAAGATCAATAAGGAATACCGCGGAATTGACCGCCCAACAGATGTCTTATCGTTTCCGATGGTCGATTATGATAAGCCGGCGAATTTTGATCCGCTGGAAGATGCGTCAGAGGATTATTTTAATTTCGAAACGGGAGAGCTTGTGCTTGGTGATATTATTATATCAGTGGACAAGGTATATGAGCAGGCTGAAAGCTATGGTCATTCATTAGAGCGCGAACTGGGCTTTTTAGTGGCACATAGTATGCTTCATCTGTTTGGCTATGACCATATGGAAGAAGAAGAACGCGAGCAGATGGAGGCTCGCCAAAGAGAAATATTGAACGGATTATCAATTCTCAGATAAGCCTAAAAGAAAGATTGGCGGCAGGAAAGGGAAGATTTTGTAATGGAAAAAAAGAAAAATGATTTTATCGCACAGGGAAGTATTCTGGCGATTGCGTCAATATTGGTGCGTGTGATGGGAATGATTTATCGTATTCCTATGACGGCGATTATTGGAGACAAGGGAAACGGATTTTATTCGTATGCGTACAGCGTTTACACAATTTTGCTGCTGCTGTCCTCATACAGTCTTCCGCTTGCCGTGTCAAAGATGGTTTCTGCAAAGGCACAATTGGGTCAGTGGCGCAATGTAAAGAGAGTATTTATATGTGCAATTGCATTTGCAATCGGTATTGGTACGACATTTGGTTTGATTGTATTAATTGGTGCGCAGTTTTTTACAAGGGTATTTTTCCACAGTGAGCTGGCGGCTATTGCGCTTCGTTTTATGGCACCGACTATTTTGATTATGGCGCTTCTTGGTGTATTTCGTGGTTTCTTCCAGGGCCTTCAAAATACACTTCCAACAGCAGTTTCACAGATTGTAGAAGGACTGATCAATGCGATCATGTCAGTTGTATTTGCATATTTTCTGTTTGATTTTGGTCACGGAATGGATGCAGCAGGCGGTACGACTGATTTAGGCTACGCATGGGGAGCAGCAGGCGGCGCAATAGGAACTGGTGCCGGTGCACTGGCAGGTTTGATCTTTTGCTTTATTTTGTTTGTGGCATACAGAAAGATTCTTGCAGTTAATATTAGCCGTGATAAGACAGGAACACAGCAGGAGTATGGCGATATTTTTCGTCTGATGCTTTCTATTGCACTTCCAGTTATCTTAAGCACTGCACTTTATAACTTGATTGAGTTGGTAGATGGAAGTTTGTTTAACAACATCATGGCTTCAAAGGGAATGGAAGATGTAAAGGACAGCATGTGGGGAGCCTATAATGCAAAGGCTCTGCTTTTAGTTCATATTCCAGTATCTATCTCCTCGGCAATGGCAGTATCGCTTGTTCCAACGCTGACAGCTGCATATGCTCTTGGAGATGAGCAGACTGCAAAGTCAAAAGTTCATGCAATTCTTAGGTTTATTTCGATACTGGCATTTCCGTCTGCCGTTGGTTTGCTTGTACTAGCAAATCCGATTATCAAGACATTATTTTCTGGTGATACAAGCGCAGCAAGCACTTATCTTCAAGTTGTATGCCCAGCCGTTATTACATTCTCATTTTCTACCATCACAAACTCAATTCTTCAGGGAATTGACAGAATGAATCTTCCAGTCTGCCACTCTCTGATTGCGATGGCAGTTCATGTTGTGGTATTATTAATTCTTTGCCTTGGTTTTAACATGGGTATTTACGGCGTTATTATCAGCTATGTGATCTATGCTCTTGTGATTACAATCCTGAATTTCTATTCTATCGGCAAGATTTTGGAATATCGTCCAGATGTGATTACATTATTTGTAAAGCCGGCAGCTGCCTCTGGAATTATGGGCATTGCCTGCTTTGGATGTTATCAGCTGCTGCATCAGTTTTTAGGAAAAGCAATTCCGATGCTGATATCTGTAGTAGTAGCAGTCATTGTGTATTTTGCAGTTGCAGTTAAATGTAAGCTTCTTACCGAGAGCGTCATGAGAGATCTGCCAAAGGGAAGCATGTTGATTCGCATTGCAAAAAAATGCAGGCTGATGTAAGTTTATAGGAATAAATGAATGAAAACGAATCCATACTTTACATAAAAATAAAACTTGGCAAAAGGAGTATTTGTGTGAAGTATGCAATTCGTTTTCTTTCTGTTGCGGCATTCTTTCTAATGATTGAGCAGACAAGCTTTTTTATAACAAGGCATGCAGCAAAAAATATGTTGGCAGAGAAAGAACAAAAAGAAATTTTAATACGTTTGCCTCCAAAATCAGAGAGTGAGGTGCGCGTGAATGCACAGATGGATATTTTTCTGGAAGAGTACAGTGTCGATACAGGGCAGCTGCTTTTTGTAGAACCATATTGGGATATACGTTTGGCAGGGATGAATGAAGAGGAACTTCGTCTTTTTTTATCAGATCCGTCTCAAATGGAAGAAAAAGATGATATACGAGGATGTATTAGGTGTGAGCTTATTGAGATGGACTGGTGTACACTTAGGATTAGGAAATATGTAACTAGTCAAAATACATTTGTACATGGAAAGGAAAACTTTAATGAAAACACAGGTGCTTGTCATTGGAGCGGGCGCGTCAGGATTGACGGCTGCGATATATGCCGCCCGCGGCGGATGCAAGGTGCATATTCTTGAGGCACAGGATCGCCCAGCAAAAAAAATCTTGGCGACAGGAAATGGAAAATGTAATTATACAAATGAAAAAATGGCACTTTCCTGTTATAGAAGTGCCTTTATCAGTCAGGCAGAAGAGGTGCTTTCACAGTATCCGCCGTCTGCTGCGATTACCTATTTGAAGGAGCTTGGCATTTGGCCAAGTGAACGCGATGGCTATTATTATCCATCATCTGGACAGGCAGCATCAGTTGCAGAATGTCTTTTGATGGAAGCAAAGCGGCTTGGTATTGTGATACATACAGATTCATCTGTTACGCAGGTAAAAAATAAAAATAACGAATTTATAGCCGTTACGTCACAGGGAGAGCATTTTGAGAGCCGTGTATTGATAATTGCGGCAGGAAGTCTTGCCGGAATGAAGGAAGGAAAGCTTGTCGATCCCCAAGGTTTTTGCCGCACACTTGGCTTAAAAGTACAGCCAACAGTTCCGGCGCTCACGGCACTTGTTCAGGAAAAAGATCCGATTGGGAAGATTTGGAGCGGTGTGCGCGTGCAGGCAGCTGTGTCACTTATTTCTGATGGAAAGTGTATGAGTAAGGATAAGGGAGAAGTACAACTGACAGATTATGGCATTTCAGGAATCCCGGTCTTTCAGGTTAGCCGCTATGCATCATATTCATTGTTAAAAAAGAAAAAGACAGAAGCGGTTATTGATTTTATGCCATCCATGACAAGAAATGAGCTGTTAGAGGAGCTTCGTGTGCGTGCAGGCTTTACAGAGCGAAGTGCACAGGGACAACTTTGTGGATTATGGAACTCAAAGCTTGTACATGCACTTTGCAAAAAGGCAAGAATTGCAATTGACAGACCAATGAGGCTGGTAGACTGCGATAACCTGGCAGCGCTTGCAAAAGAATATCGCATTACAATTACGAAAACTAACCCAGTAAGTCAGTCACAGGTATGTGCCGGCGGCGTTGACCTTAGAGAAATTGATCCGTCAACAATGGAATGTGTAAATGTGCCGGGGTTATATTTGACAGGAGAGGTTCTTGATGTGGATGGAATCTGCGGCGGTTATAATTTGCACTGGGCATGGGCAACAGGCACACTTGCCGGAAAAGCAGCGGCAAATAAAATTGGAAAACAGAGGAAAAATAGATGATACAGATCAATTCATTAAAACTTCCATGCGGTCACAGCAAAGAAGAGCTGGAAGAAAAAATATGTAAGCAGCTTAAAATATCACGCAGTCATTTAAAGAGCTGGAAGATTCTGCGCCAGTCTATTGATGCAAGAAAAAAGCCAGAACTTTTCTTTGTCTATCTTATCGAGGCAGAGGTGGACAATGAACGGACAATTGTAAAAAAGTTGCATAATCCGTCAATTGTGATTGCCTCTGGGCAGACCTATACATTTCCAAAGGAAGGAGTACTGCAGCAAAAACATCGCCCTGTAATAATAGGAACAGGACCGGCAGGACTTTTCTGTGGCTATCTGCTCGCGCAACACGGATATCGTCCTATTCTTTTGGAGCGAGGCGCTGATGTAGATAATCGTTCTAAAAAAGTTGAGCACTTCTGGGAAACAGGAGAGCTTGATGAGAAGACAAATGTTTCATTTGGAGAAGGCGGCGCAGGTACATTCTCAGATGGAAAGTTAAACACACTTGTCAAAGATAAGCTTATGAGAAATCGCAAGGTGTTAGAAATTTTTGTTGAGCACGGTGCACCGGAAGAAATTTTATATCAACAAAAGCCTCACATTGGAACTGATGTGTTAAAGAATGTAATTGTAAGTATGAGAAAGAGCATCCTAGAGTATGGCGGAGAAGTACGTTTTGACAGCTGTATGACAGATCTTGATGTAAGAGATGGCGCACTAGCTGGAATATGGGTCAATCAGACCGAGTATATTGCATGTGAGACACTCGTCCTTGCAACAGGACATAGTGCGCGCGATACATTTGCCATGCTTGGAAAGCATATTCATATGGAACCTAAATCATTTGCTGTCGGTGTGCGTATTGAGCATCCGCAGGAGATGATCAATTTCTCACAATATGGAGCCGCACATGTTTCGTCACTTGGAGCAGCCAGTTATAAGCTGACGCATCAGGCAGAAAACGGTCGTGGTGTGTACAGTTTTTGTATGTGTCCAGGAGGCTTTGTAGTCAATGCATCAAGTGAGAAGGGTGGTCTTGCTGTAAATGGAATGAGTTATCATGCGCGTGACAGCAAGAATGCAAATTCAGCGCTTATTGTCACTGTTACACCGCAGGATTTTCCTGATGCGTCTTATATGGGCGGCGTAGCCTTCCAGCGAAGACTTGAGCAGGCAGCATACCGCGCAGGAAACAGCAAAATTCCGCTTCAGCTGTTTGGCGATTTTAAAGAAGGACGTATCTCAACTGGCCTCGGAGAAGTCAAGCCATGCACAAAGGGTGCATATGCATTTGCCGATTTAAATCAGGTGCTTCCAAAGCCGCTTACTGAGGCACTTTGCGAAGCTATTCCAGCATTTGACCGCAAAATTCATGGCTTTGCAAGAGAGGATGCGCTTTTGCTTGGTGTGGAGAGTCGTACCTCATCACCGCTTCGTATGGTACGTGATGAAAATGGAGAGAGCAATGTGCGTGGACTATATCCGTGCGGTGAAGGAGCAGGCTATGCAGGCGGCATCACATCAGCAGCGATGGATGGCATTCGTGTAGCAGAGTGGATTGCAGCGCGTTTTTGCCCGTGAAAAGGGAGCTTCATATGATGATAGAAGAGGAGAAACGCTTATTTCGCAAATCTGCATTAAAAAAGCGTGCAAAGATTACGAATAGACAGGAAAAATCCGCGCAGATTGCGAAAAATTTATTTGACATAAAAGCTTACAAAAATGCTAGCATGATCTTTGCCTATATGTCATATCGCAGCGAGGCAGATACAATGCCTGTCATTGAGCATGCACTTGCTGAACAAAAATGTGTTGCTGTTCCAAGGGTAGTCCTTTTGGATGGAGAGCAGGGAAGCGGCAAGATGGTGTTTTGCCGTATTATGTCATTAGATGATTGTGTAAAAGGGACATATGGCATTTTAGAGCCAAAAAAAGACTGCCAGGTAGTTCGGGCAGACGAGAATAGCTTGATTCTTGTACCAGGATGTGCATTCACACGAGATGGGCTGCGCATGGGTTACGGCGGCGGTTACTATGACCGCTACCTGCAAATGTATAAGGAAGCAGTTACAGTTGGCTATGCATTTGAGGAACAGCTTTTCGATGCAATTCCAAGCGAAGCACATGACAGACGACTTGATTTTGTTGTGACGCAGAAAGAATGCTATGAAGCAGAGTACAGCAGAATGTAGACCAAATCAAAAACATGGTCATCAATTAAAACATGACAGAAAGAAAGGTACAGAAGTTGAAAATTACGATATTAACCGTTGGAAAATTAAAGGAAAGCTACTGGAAGCAGGCCATTGCGGAATATTCAAAGCGACTCGGACTGTATACGAAGCTTGAGCTTGTTGAGGTCGAGGATGAAAAAACTCCGGATCAGGCAAGCGATCTTCTCTGTGAGCAAATCAAAGATAAAGAAGGAGATCGTCTGCTTGCCCGCTGTCCGAAGGATGGATATGTGATCGCGTTAGCTATTGATGGAAAACAGTATGATTCAGTTGCATTATCAAAGCATTTAGAAAAACTTACAGTGGCAGGGCGGTCACATCTTGTTTTTGTGATTGGAGGCTCCCTTGGTCTTAGTAAAAAGGTACTTGTTCGTGCCGATGAGAAGCTAAGCTTCTCGGCACTGACATTTCCACATCAAATGATGCGTGTGATTTTACTTGAGCAGATATATCGCTGCTTTCGCATTCAGAAAAATGAGCCCTATCATAAGTAACAGAATTATAATTGTGCGCAGATAAGGTCATTTATTGCCTGCGTCAGTTCTTCTCCATTGCGGCATTCTGCGACAAGTGATACAACGGCATCTGCATCAGGCAGTACAATAGAAAGCTGAGAATATTTGCCATCGGCACGGTAGGAATTATATTTTCCGCGCCAGAACAGATAACCATACTGTTCTGTATCCGATGGCTTTGTGCTTTCCTCGATCCATGCAGCATTTAACAGCTGTTTTCCATTCCATTTTCCTTTATTCAAATAGAACAGACCAAATTTGTGAAGCTCAGAAAGAGTAAGGAACAGTCCGCCCGCACCAAATGTATTGCCAAGAGGATCAATTTCCCAGGTTGGCCGCTTAATTTCAAGATGTTTAAAAAGTCGCGGCATAAGATAAGATACAAGATCGGTTCCAGAGCGTCTCTGCACAAGGATGCCTGCAAGATATGGACCTACATTATTGTAGACGAAATGTTTTCCAGGCTCATAGACAAATGGAATAGAAAGAACCATCTTAACCCAATCGTCTTCCTTATAGAGCGGTCTCTGATCTCCCATTAAATGACCAGATTCCTGTCCAAGACACATAGTCAAAAGATCACGGACTGTCGCTTTTTTCAGATTCTCATCTGGATTTTCCGGAATATCGTCTGCGAATGCATCGGTAAGCTTTTCATCAAGCGAAATGAGTCCTTCCTGTACGGCAAATCCCATCGCACAAGACGTAAAACTTTTTGTTGCCGAATAAATATTTCTGCGGCATTCACCTTCACTTAACCACTCTGCTTTTAACTCATTATGCTGAGTAACCTTTACGCCAAGAACGCCAAGAGTCTTAGCTTTCTCAACAAAACTTGAGATGTCAATTGTATGCTTTTTAGTCAAAGCAAGCGTGATACCTTCCTCAAATTTTGGAAGCCACCATTCGCGATAACCATCTCTTAATGGGTGAATTGGGTCAGACATGTAACGTTTGTAGTTTTCTGGTGAAACTTGATTCATTTCTATATCATTCCATAAATCAATCACGTCAATCTGCCATTTTTTTTGTATTGAAAGCAGCAGTTCAACCATTTTTTTGTAAAGATCACTGTCATACTTAGTTCCAGTGTAAAAAATTACAGGGCAATGCCATGTCTGCTTAGCATATGCAATAATAAATTCAATAGCACCTGCTATGGTTTTAGTATCAAAATTTTCCTTTGCATATGAATCAGAAATTATTCCAAGCGGCTTGTTGTGCGAGGCATCATTTGTAGACAGCTGGCAGACAAACGCATCTGCTTTTATGTTTGTATCAATGGTCGCTAGTCGGGCAATGTACGATTTGCCATCAGCAACATCCTCATCAACAAGAAGCGTTCCGCTTACAGCTTCCTTTATGGCAATAATTCCATCTTTTTCTTCTAAAGCCTCGATAAATGATTGCCCCATGGCACAGGCTCCATAAGTGACTGAACTGCCAAGAAAAATAATTCTTTTTCCTCCAAGAGTTTCTTTACATAAATCAAAATCGGACATATCGTTACCTCCATTTAAAAAGTTGCTATGTATATATTGATAATAGTATACCATATTATATTGTTAAGAAAATGGAGATTTCTTTCATTGGTAAAATTTCTCCTCAAAACTTTTTCACTCATTTTTTACAAGAAAAAGATAGACAGATGTGCTAATATTGACATTTCATCCATTTTGGCATTATAATGAATCATTATTCAGAATGGAGTGAAAATATGTATTATGTGATGGACAGCAGAATCGTACCGCAGATGCATCTGGCTGATTATTGGATATTAAAACCGCCGTGTGCGCATAAAAAGCGTGTACCGCATGAATATATAGCGTACTTGATTCAAAAGGGAGAGCTTTATTTGGAAGAGGATGGAATTACATATCATCTGCACCCAGGCGATTTTATTCTTTTGGATCCTGATAAATATCATGAGGGAAAGCAGATTACTTACTGCGAATATTATTACATTCATTTTCAGCATGATATGATTCATCTGATGACTCATCCAATGTTGGAAGAAAGCGAAAATAATGAAATAGACGAGTCCAAAATGCACGAACAAATGCTTCAGCTTCGTTGTGCAGCAATGCAGAGTGATTCAAGCGAAGCACCTAATGAAAAGAGCCATCAGCTTATGCTTCCTAAGTATTGCCATATTCAGGATGAGACAGTTTGGGGAGCGCTGATTCAGCAAATTCAGCAAGTGGTATCGGCAAATTCCGACCATCTGGAATATTATAAGGATTTGAGCGGCGCGCAATTTCTAGCATTTTTAATTCAGCTTTCACGTGCCAGTTTGACATTTGCAATGCAGGAAAATAAAATGATAACCGCCCGTGGCTATAAGAAAGTTCTTGAGGTGCAAAGTTTTTTGCATGAAGCCTACAAGGAACCGCTCACGGGCGATTATCTGGAAGAAAAATTTGATATCAATTTTGATTATCTGAACCGTCTATTTAGAAAGAATATGAAAAAAACGGTATTTCAGTATTTGCGTGACATTCGCATCGCGCATGCTAAGCAACTGCTAACAACCACATCAATGAGGATAATGGAGGTCAGTGAGTGTGTTGGCTTTGCTGATGAAAGCTATTTCAGTAAAGTTTTTAAGAAGCAGACAGGCGTTTCACCTGCAGATTATGCCAAAACACAGGAAATAGCACAACACAATTAAACAACTGTCTTCTTCATCCATTTTTTTGATTTCCAACGGAAGAAGTAGTTAATTCCGCGGAAGGCTTCATCCATTGCAAAGGCGATCCAACAGCCTGTCAGTCCAAGTCCGAGCTTTACGCCTAGTATGTAAGAAAATAGTACGCTCATTGCCCAACAGGAACAGATAGAGACAATCATTGGAAAGACTACATCGCCGGCACCGCGCAGAGAGTTCTCTTCGATATGGTTAAAACCGCGGAAAATCTCAACGAAAATATCCCAAAACAAAAGCGCACAGCCAACCTTAAGAATATCAGGGTCTTTTGTAAAAAGAGAAAGAAGCGGACGGCCAAATAGAAACAGTAAAATCGACAGCGTAGCATTTAGTAAAATCGTGACCTTTAAATTTTGCAGATTCAGCTTATATGCTTGATCGTATTTCTTGGCACCGCATAGCCATCCAATCAAAAGTGATGTTGACATTCCAAGGGAAAGGCCAAGCACATAAACATAAAAAACAAGATTGGAGACATATATTTTAGTTGAAATCGCGGAGACGCCAACTAGTGCAATAACAGATGTAGTTACAGTCTGCGATACATTGTAGGAGAGTGAGCTGATTCCGCCTGGAAGACCAACACGCAGAATTTCCTTAATCTTTAACAAGCTCTTTGGCCTCATCTTGTGAAAATCAAGATGCAGCGGAAGACGAAACAGACAAATTATAATGCAGATAAGAGCAACACCACGGCTTATATTGCTGCACCATGCAATTCCCGATACGCCTTTAAGAAAGAATGGGAATGGTTGGAAAATAACGAGATAATTCAGTGCAGCATTTAAGATATTCATACCAAGAGAAATGCCAACGGAAATCTGAGGAAAACCGTAGCTTTTAAAGATTGAGGATATAATTACAAAAAGTGCTGGCAGAAATGAAAACTGCATGCAGATCGAAAAATATTTTGCAGCATCATCTAAAACATCTCCCTTTATATTAAGAAGTGTCATACATGGACGAGCAAATATAGACATTAAAATACTAATAACTGCACTTAGGGCAGCACCAAAGACAAGCGCTGAAAATACAGCTTCTGAGGTCTGTTCTTTTTTTCCTGCGCCAAGATGATGGCATAAAACAATGGAGACACCCGTTCCAATGACGGAGTAAAAAGTATAGATCATGCTGGAAAACTGACCGGCAGCACCCACGGCGGCAACAGCATTATCTGAAAAATAAGAGAGCATAAAGGTATTGACCGTCTGCATGAAATTCATCAAAAACATTTCAAGAAAAAACGGAATGAATACCTTCGTAAGTGTCATGGTACCCTGAGAGGTTTCAACAGTTCCAAGAGTTTTGTCATAAGAAAACAACATTTTAATTGCTCCTTCCCGATTTTTAAGTATGCATTTACTGTTATTATAAATCAACAGATAAAAAAGAAAATGGAACACAGAGAGATAATTTGTAAATTAGCGACTTTTTGCATAAAGATTATGGACTTGCATATAGTTGTGTTAGAGGTGATGTCAATGCAGACAGATGCCATATGGCAAATTCTGCCGGAATCCATAAAAGAGGCATTAAAAAAGGGAGGCATTTCACTTGATTCATTTGAAGAAATACGCATCCGTACACAGAGACCTGTATCGGTGCGAAGAAAAATGAATCTTTTTTATTTGAATCAAAACGGGAGCCTTACAAAAACACTGTTACCAGAAATGTCACTCGTTATTATGTCAAAGGCAGAGATGGAGCAGATTTTATTAAATGCAAGCCGTTTTTCTGTATATGCAGCAGAAGAGCAGATTCGTCAGGGCTATTTGACTATTCAGGGAGGACACCGCATTGGAATTTGTGGAGAGGTAATACTTTGTGATGGAAAGCTCCAGGGAATACGTAAGATCAGCTCGTATAATATTCGAATGGCTAGGGAAGTACGCGGCTGTGCCAGAGAAATCTATCCATGGCTGTGGGAGAAAGAGCGATTTTTAGATACGCTGATAGTATCACCGCCAGGGCTTGGAAAGACAACTCTTCTTCGCGACCTTGTTCGTCTGATTTCAGATGGAACAGGCATTCATCGTCCTCTTACCACTAGTTTGGCAGATGAGAGAGGAGAAGTGGCTGCCTGTATAAGCGGTATTCCGCAAAATGATGTTGGACAAAACACAGATGTTATGGATGGCGGAAGTAAGACAGATACGATGATAATGCTTCTTCGTACAATGGCACCGCAGGTGTTAGCTGCAGATGAGGCTGGAGGAGAAGAAGACATAAAGATATTCGCGCAGGCAAAAAAGTGGGGAACAGCGCTTTTAACGACAGCGCACGGAACAATAAAGCAGCATCTTTTTGATCAAAAGATTTCTGGATTATTTTCGCGGTACATAGAAATTCAAATAGACAATGACTGTTCCAGAAATGTTTTGATTTATAATCAGAATAGGCAACTTATGACGACTGTAGAAATTGAAAGGAGTTATGAATGAAACTTGCAGCAGCTGTTATAATAGCTGGAACTTTGTTGTCCATTGGATTTTGTATGGAAACATCACGAAAGGAGACGGCAAAACAGCTGCAGGAATTGATTCGTTTCCTTCTCTTTGCCGGGCAGGAGATTGAAATAAGAGGCAGCATATTGGAGGATGTTTTTACAAAAGCATCATCAATAACGCAAGGGGCGACAAAAGAACTAGTAAGCAGGATGGCGAAACGTATGACAGAAGGCGGTGATTTTTTGCAGGAGTGGAGCAATGCCGTAAACGAAGTATATAGGAAAATGGGTTGGAATGAGCAGGAAGAGGAATTGATTCTTCATTGTGCATCTGATTTTCTCTTATTTGAAAGAAAAATGGTAAAAGAGCAGCTTTTCTTTGATGCAAATCAGCTTTCACAGCTGTATGAAAAGCGGATAACGAAGCTTGGAAATGAGTGTAAGCTATGCCGCGTGCTTAGCTTTTGCGCGGCAGCTTTTCTTCTTATTTTGCTATGGTAAAAGGGGGATACCAGAATGGATGTCAATCTGATTTTTAAGATCGCGGCTGTCGGAATCCTGGTAACAATCATACAGCAGGTATTAAAGCAAAGCGGCCGTGACGAGCAGGCATTTTTGGTATCCTTGTCTGGTTTGATTCTTGTACTGTTTTGGCTGATTCCTTATATCAGTGAATTGTTTGACAGTATTCGAAATCTATTTGCACTGTAGGAGGGCGCATGTGGAAGATTGCGGCAGCAGGTATTGCGTTTACATTGTTAGCGGTTTGCCTGAAACAGATAAAAGAAGAGTATCGTACTTATCTGATGTTAGCTGCAGGATTGTTTTTTGGCTATTATCTTCTTGAACAGATTCGCTATTTAATTCAGAGCATGAATCAGCTTCGCCAGTATCTTTCAATTGACAACATTTATATGGAAAGCATTCTTAAAATGATAGGAATTACATGTTTGGGCGAATTTACATGTGATTTTTGTAAAGACTGCGGACAAGAGGCACTTGGACGTCAGATTTCAATGGCGGCACGACTTACAATTCTTGGTTTTAGCATGCCGATTGTGCTGGCTGTTTTAAAAAATGTTTCTAAGCTGATGTGAACATAACAAAAATGTGTTGTGGATAGAAGGGAGCATATGGCAAAAAGATGCAGGCAGCTTTGTATCGTATTATTTGTGACAGTGTGGTTTATTATAGCAGAAGGCAGTTTTTGCAAGTTGGTGCATGCAGAGTTATTGCAGGAGAAATCAGAAGAAAGCGACTTTGCAGAAGACATGGATGAGGCACTGTCAGAGCTTGATTTATCTGATTTGGAGCAGTTTGTATCTGATAATCTTTCAAAGACACATATAGGTTTTGGTGAGCTTGTTAGGAATTTGATTCATGCAGACAGGCCAATATCATTTTCAAAGCTTTTATCAGATATCGCGTCAGTTTTAATTGGAGAGGTGCAGGAAAATCGTACACAGGCAGTTTCTATTTTGCTGCTTGTGGTTTGCTCTGCAGTTCTTAGCAGCATAGCATCTGTTTTTGACAGTGATCAGATCGCGGGACAAGCATGGTTTGTTGTATTTCTGATGATTACAGCCTCTGCACTTGCAGGATTTGTTCAGAGTTGTCGTCTTGTGACGAATTGTCTTAATCTTATGATTACATTTATGAAAATGCTTTTGCCTGCCTTTTGCTTGTCAATGGTTTGTATAACAGGTGCGGCATCATCAAGTTTGTATTATCAGGCAACATTTGGCATGATTGGACTGATAGATGCAGTTCTTGTTTATGCAATGATACCTATTATTAAGCTGTATTTTGGCGTATCAATTTTAAACGGGCTTACAGGGGAAGATCGTTTTGCTGGGATGGAGGAACTGATAAAGATGATCTATGAGTGGTCAATGAAAACACTTTGTGCTGTAATTGTTGGTCTGCAGGTGATTCAGGGATTGATTGTACCGCTTGCCTCTAGTGCAGGACCGGCATTTGCTCAGAAGCTAATTGGCTCCATACCTGGAATTGGAAGTGGTATAAAGAGTACAGCTGAAATAATAATAGGAACAGGTACGCTGATTAAAAATGGAATTGGTATGGCAGGGTGTATTGTTTTAATACTTGTAAGCATATATCCGATTTTGCAGATGGCAGCTATTGTTCTGATTTATTATGGGATTGCAGCAGTTGCCAGTCCTATCTCAGATAAGCGTATGATCACAGCACTTCAAGCAGTCTCATTTACGAATCGTATGCTGTTAAAAACGCTTTGTATGGCGATTTTTCTATTCCTGATTACAATTGCAGTAATATGCGCATTTACGAATCGTGTGCTGTAAGAAAAGCTTATCAGAGGAGGATTATTATGACCGCAATTCGTGATTATCTGCGTCAGATCGCGGGTTATCTTATTTTATCAGTGTTAGTAGAAAATCTTGTTGCAAAAAAAGAATATGGTCCATATATTCGCTTGTTTTTAAATCTTCTTTTAGTATTGCTGTTTGTTTCTCCGATTTTATCCATTTCAGCTGAGCGGGTTGGTCAGACTTGGTTAGAGGCTGGAGCTTTTTTCTCAGAAGGAACTTATTTAGAAGCAGATTTGCAAAAATTAAATGATAAGCAGACTACGCTTGAAGTGTCTGCCCAGAAAAAGATCCTTGAGCAACAGATAAGAGATATTCTAAAAAAGCGTGAGTGTTTTTTAGAGGAGCTGTCGCTAGAGACTGATTCTAGTGGAACGATCATACAGATTGAGGTGACAGTAAGTGAAATAAAAACGAATGAAAAAGATCATATGCAGATAGGACAAGATGAATTGAAAAAATATTTGGAAGAGCAGCTTTCATCCACATGCAAGATCACAGTTATTTTTAAAGACAGATAAAAATAAGGAGCAAGGTTATGAAATCCAAATGGCTTTCTGAATTAAAAAAGATTGGTTTTTTGCGGCTTGGTCTTTTAGCAGTTGCAGCAATTATTCTTATCATCTGTTCCCTTCCACAAAATCAATTATCAAACTTAAATCAGGCAGGTACTTATTCTAATCAGGCGCAAAGCATGGGCAGCAGTTTAGATACAGATGGTGATACATCTTTATTTTCTTATGAGCATGAGCTTGAAAAACGTCTGGAACAAATCCTTGGAGGAATGGAAGGCATCACATCTGTTGATGTTATGATCACTCTTTCTGCAACGTCAGAAAAAGTGCTTGAAAAATCAATTCAGCTTGAGGAAAATAAGCAGGAGATAGAAAAAGGAAGTGGAGAATCGTTAGAAAAAAGTGTAACAAGCAGTCTTAGCAAAAAAAATGAGGCTTTACTGACAGGAAACACCTCAGGCAGTATGCCATATATCATAAAGGAAATGAGCCCATCAATTCAGGGTGTGGTGGTAGCTGCTAGGGGAAATATCACGCAGACAAAAATTCGTGAGATCAGTGAGGCGGTGCAGGCATTATTTGGTATAGAGGCGCATAAAATTAAGGTAATTGAAAAGAAATCTCAGGCGGAGGAAGCAAAGTGAAGCGGATCATGAGAAAAAATCAGGTAATTATCACCGTACTTGCAGTGATGATTGCGATTGCTGGGTATCTTACATATGCCGGAAGAGTGGAAGTTGCTGACAGTAGGGATATCAGCATGGAAAACACAAGTGATGCTAAAGAGGCAATTGCAGAGTATGATACGATCGATACTGCTAAAGAAGATGCCACAGATGCTGCACTCACTGATATCGAAAGCTTAGATCAGGATATTGATGATCCAGGAAAAATGGTGCTGGCAAACGGGCTAACAGTATCTGATTATATGGCACAGACAAAGCTTGCAAGAGAGCAGACAAGAGGGAAAAATAAGGAAGATCTCTTGGCAATTATTGATAGTGATGCGCAGACAGAGTTAGATAAACAAGCCGCAATTGATGCAGTTGTTCGTCTGACAGACTATAGTGATAAGGAAAATGCTGTAGAGACACTTCTTAGCGCGAAAGGGTTTGATCATTCAATTGTCAGCATCACACAGGATGCCGTTGATGTAGTAATCTGCAAGGATAATCTAACAGATGCAGAGCTTGCTCAGATCGAAGATATTGTAAAACGCAAGACTTCCGTAAGTGCATCTCAAATCTGCGTTACACTGATGGGAACAGCAAAGACAGAATAACTTCTTTACAAAAGTCTTTTGATTTGATATAATACAAAAAGGTAAAACGATAGATAGAAGTAGAGGAGGTACCGTTGTGGGATTGGAATCAGAATCTGGAGAAGTTACTATTCCTGTTGAAGAAAGCACCGGAGAAATCAAGATTGCAAACGATGTTGTGGCAACTATTGCCGCACTTGCAGCAACTGAGACAAAAGGTGTTGCATATCTGTCTGGCTCACTGACACATGATGTCATTGCAAAGCATTCAAGCAAGAATCTTTCCAAGGGTGTTATGGTCACAGTCGAAGGAAAAAATGTGTCTGTACAGATTTCACTTATTATCGAGTATGGATGCAGCGTACCGGTTGTAACAGCAAAGGTACAGGAGCGCGTTAAGTCCGCAATTGAAAATATGACTGGACTTGAAGTTACAGAAGTAAAAATTACTGTTGCCGGAGTAAATATGTAAGATCAGGGTGTCGTACCGGCACCCTTTTTGCGCTTATAGTTAAAACAAATAAAAAGAACAGGCAGGAAACGAGGTAGAATTTGAACCGCAGACAGTTACGTGAATACACGTTTAAGTTATTATTTCATGCAAATTTTTATGATAAGGAAGAGCTGAATGAGCAGGCTGACAATTATTTAGAGGAATGTATGTATCCAGAAGAAGGTCAGCTGCTTTTAATCGAGAAGGAAAAGGAGCAGCTTGAGAAGCGCTTTTCCATGATCGTAGAAAAGCTTCCTGAAATTGACGAAGAAATCACACAGGCGGCAGAGGGCTGGAAGCTTAGCCGTATGAATAAGGTTGATTTGTCAATCATTCGTCTTGCAGCATATGAGCTGATATTTGACGAGGATGTTCCAGGAAAAGTAGCCATCAATGAGGCTGTCGAGCTTGCAAAAAGCTATGGAGGAGATGAGTCACCTCAGTTTGTAAATGGTGTGCTGGCAAAGCTTGTTCATAAGCATCCGGAGCTGGCTTAATGGCATCTGTCTATACAGTAGCACAGGTCACATCGTATATAAGTCATCTGTTTGAAGAAGATTTCGCCCTGAAGAGGATTTCCATTCAGGGCGAGATTTCTAATTGCAAAAAACATTCAGGCGGTCATCTGTATTTTACCTTAAAAGATGAAACGAGCACACTGTCATGTGTGATGTTTGCGTCTAATCGGGCAAAGCTTACATTTATTCCATCAGAAGGTATGCGTGTGATTGCAAGAGGCAGTGTTCGTATTTACGAGCGTGATGGTGTCTATCAGCTGTATGTGACGCAGCTAGAGCCAGCAGGTGTAGGAGAATGGTTTCGCCTTTTTGAAGAGCGAAAAGCTCAATTTGAGGAAATGGGCATGTTTTCCGAGGAATATAAAAAGCCGATTCCCCGCTTTGCTAAAAAAGTAGGTGTTGTCACTGCAAAGACAGGAGCTGCCATTCAGGATATTATAAATATTACACACAGAAGAAATCCATATGTTCAGCTGATTTTATATCCGACGCTTGTTCAGGGTGAATCAGCAGCAGTCAATATAGCTGCAGGAATTGACTATCTTGACACACTAGGACTTGATGTGATCATTGTTGGACGCGGAGGCGGTTCAATTGAAGATTTGTGGGCATTTAATGAGGAATGCGTAGCAATGGCCATTTTTCGCTGTGAGACACCTGTGATTTCAGCAGTCGGCCACGAGACAGATTTTACCATTGCCGATTTTGTTGCAGATTTGCGCGCACCAACACCATCCGCGGCAGCTGAACTTGCTGTATTTGAGTATGATACATTTGAAAATACACTAAATCTTTTTGCAGCACAGCTTTCGCAGAGTATGCAGGCACTTATAGAGAGCAGAAAAAAGGAACTTGAACATGCAAAGCTTTCACTAAAAGTTTCTCATCCAAGCGTACGATTAAAAGCGCAAAGTGAAACGCTTAAGCAGTACGAAGCACAGATAAAAAGGCAGATAATGCATTTGATCGATCAAAAAAAAGCACAGCTTTCTATTGCAGCAGCAAAGTTAGAAGCGCAGTCGCCGCTTAAAAAGGTAGGAGGCGGATATGCATTTTTGACAGATGAGAATAAAAAACCAGTTTGCAGTGTGAATCAGATGACACCACAAACAACATTTTTTGCTTATCTAAGTGATGGTATCGTGCAGGCAGATGTGACAAAGTGCATGCCAAAAGACAAGATGGAATGATAAAAGAGGCAGCTTTTGATGAATAAGAAAAAACAGACAAAAAACATGCTAATGGATATGACAATAGAAGAGCAGCTTCTAAAGATTCAGGAGATTGCAGCTGAACTTGAAAACGGCAGTCTTGGACTCGAGGAGGCGCTTGCAAAATATGAAGAAGGTGTACGTCTTGTTCGCGGGTGTGCAGGTCAAATCGACCGAGTGCAAAAACGCATTACAGTCATAGAGACAGAAACAGAGGATGAGTTATGATGGAATGGAAAGAAGAGTTACAGCAGCATACAAAAGAGGCAGAGAAGGTTGTACAAGGTTATCTTCCTGAGGAGACTGGTCATCAAAAACTTCTTATCGAAGCATCTAATTATAGTGTTTTAGTTGGTGGAAAGCGTCTTCGCCCGATGATTATGTTAGAAAGCTTTAAGGCTTTTGGCGGAACAGGAAATGTTGTGGAGCCGTTTATGGCAGCACTTGAGATGATTCATTCAGGATCACTTGTACATGATGATCTTCCATGTATGGATAATGATGAGTATAGAAGAGGAAATCTGACTACATGGAAAAAATATGGCTATGATATGGCCGTGCTTGCAGGAGACAAGCTTTTTATCTATGCATTTGAGACAGCAGCAAAGGCATTTGCGCTGACAGATCGTGCTGATCTTGTTGGAAAAGCTATTTCGATTTTGGCAAATAAGGCTGGAATTTATGGAATGATCGGAGGACAGAGTGTAGATGTTGAGTACACGGACCGTCCTGTAACAAAGAGCCAGCTTGAATTTATATATGAATTAAAGACAGCAGCGCTTTTAGAAGCAGCAATGATGATTGGCGCTGTGCTTGCAGGAGCAGATGATAATCAGGTAAAAGCAGCAGAGCAGATCGCCCATCATGTAGGCATGGCATTTCAGATTCGTGATGATATTCTTGATGTAATTTCTACGACTGAGGAGCTTGGAAAGCCGGTAAAGAGCGATGAGAAGAATAATAAGACTACCTATGTGACAATTTATGGACTAGATGGTGCTTCTAAGCTGGTAGAGGAATATTCTCATACAGCAATGACACTTCTTGATCAGGTATGTCCGAATGCATCATTTTTAAAGCGACTCTTCGAGTATCTAATTGTAAGAAAAAAATAGGCATTATTTTCAAACCAAATGATGCTAAAGGGGGCCGTTTATGGTACTTGATAAAATACAGAGGCCGAATGACGTCAAAGAATTAAAAGAGCAAGAACTTCCTATTCTGGCAGATGAGATTCGGCAGTTTATAATTGATAAAGTCAGCGACAATGGTGGTCATCTTGCCTCGAACCTCGGAGTGGTGGAGCTGACAATTGCACTTCATCGGTGCTTGAATTTCCCACAGGATAAATTGATTTGGGATGTAGGACATCAATCATACACACATAAAATCTTGACAGGACGAAAGAATGGCTTTGACTCACTTCGCAAATATCACGGCATGAGTGGTTTCCCAAAGCGTGATGAAAGTAATTGTGATGCATTTGATACGGGTCATAGCTCTACGTCCTTATCAGCAGGACTTGGTATGGTTTGTGCACGAGAGCTCAAGAAAGAAAAATATAAAGTTGTTTCTGTGATTGGTGATGGTTCTCTTACAGGCGGCCTTGCTTTTGAAGCACTTAATAACGCAGCATCGCTTAAGAGTAATTATATCATGATTTTAAACGACAACCATATGTCTATCTCTGAAAATGTTGGAGGGCTTTCGCATTATCTGGCAGGTGTGCGTACTGCAAAGGGCTACACTAATTTCAAGAAAAATGTGAAAGCATCATTAAGCAAGATGAATGCAATTGGAGAGGAACTTGAGCGCAACATTCGCCGTGCGAAGAGTATGCTGAAGCAAGTTTTTATTCCGGGAATGTTTTTCGAAGATATGGGCATCACATATCTTGGACCTATTGATGGTCATAATATTGAGGCACTTACAGAGGTCATTGAGGATGCCAAACAGGTAGAAGGTGCGGTGCTCATTCATGTGATCACAGAAAAGGGAAAGGGATATGAGCCGGCACAGCTTCATCCGGAATCCTACCATGGAGTTGGACCATTTATAAAGAAAAATGGAATGGCGAAAAAGCCAAAGGAAGAGGCAACATATACTGATATCTTTGCAAAAACAATTTGTGAACTTGCACAGACGCACGAAAAACTTGTAACTATTACAGCAGCTATGATGGACGGCTGTGGCTTAAAAGGCTTTGCAAAGCGTTTTCCAGACCGCTTTTTTGACGTTGGCATTGCTGAAGAGCATGCAGTGACATTTGCATGCGGTTTGGCAGCAGGTGGTTTTCATCCGTTTTTTGCAGTATATTCCTCTTTTTTACAGCGAGGCTACGATCAGATACTGCATGATATGTGTATGCAGAATCTTCCTGTTACGCTGATGCTTGATCGTGCAGGACTTGTCGGAAATGATGGAGAGACGCATCAGGGTGTGTTTGATTTATCGTATTTGACAATGATTCCAAATATGACAGTATTTGCACCGAAAAACCGCTATGAGTTTCAGGATGCTATTGCATTTGCTGCTGATTTTGAAGCACCGATGGCAATTCGCTATCCGAAAACAGATGCAGTGCGTGTATTAAAGGAATACCGTGAACCAATAAAGCTTGGAAAGAGCGAGTGGATTAGAAGAGGCAGCCGTGTAGCGCTTCTTGCAATTGGCACTATGGTAGAGACAGCCATGGAGGTTGAGGAATTGTTGGCAAAGGATGGAATCGATGCAACAGTTGTAAATCTTCGTTTTGCAAAGCCGCTAGATTACGAGATGCTTGATGAAGTATTAGATTATCACCGCTTGATTGTTACAATGGAGGAAAATGTGCTTTCCGGCGGCGTGGGAGAGCATATTTGTCGTTATGTCGAGATGCATTCTACTGGTGTGCGTGTTATTGCATGTGGCATTCCAGATAAGTTTATTCATCAGGGTTCTATTAAGGAACTTTTAGAGGAGACTGGGCTGGATGCACAAAGTATTTATCAGAAAATAAGTACCATGCTGTAATTAAAAAAGTGAGTTAAAGGACAAAATAAAGTGAAAGAACGTTTAGATGTACTATTAGTAAATTTGGGATACGCGCCTTCAAGAGAGAAGGCAAAGGCTGTTATTATGTCTGGCTGTGTCTATGTGAATGGACAAAAGGAGGACAAGGCTGGCACGATGTTTGATACGTATGCAGCGATTGAGGTGCGCGGCAATTCGTTAAAATATGTCAGCAGAGGCGGATTGAAGCTGGAAAAGGCAATGGAAGAATTTGCCATCGCACTTGACCAGAAGACATGCATGGATGTAGGAGCCTCCACTGGCGGTTTTACCGACTGTATGCTTCAAAATGGTGCTGTTAAGGTCTTTGCGGTTGATGTCGGTCATGGTCAGCTTGCATGGAGTCTTCGAAATGATCCGCGTGTCATTTGTATGGAGAAGACGAATATCCGCTATGTTGTGCCAGAGGATATTGGATGCGCCGTTGATTTTGTGTCAATTGACGTTTCATTTATCTCGCTTACAAAGGTACTTGTTCCGGTAAAGGAATTGATGGCAGAGCGTGGACAGATAGTCTGCCTTATTAAGCCGCAGTTTGAGGCTGGAAGAGAAAAGGTTGGCAAAAAGGGTGTTGTACGCGAGAAGGAAACTCATATGGAGGTTGTGCGCATGGTGATGGACTTTGCACTATCCATTGGTTTTGGCGTGCTTGGCCTTGCCTTCTCACCAATTAAGGGACCAGAAGGAAACATTGAATATCTTCTTTATCTTCAGAAAACACCGACAGAGGAAGAGTTAAATCGGCCTCTGCCAGATGTAAAGGCACTTGTAGAGCAGTCACATGAACTGCTGTAAGCTGACTGGGAGGAAGCTATGAGGCATTTTTATGTAATTGCAAATTATGCAAAGCCGCACACACTTTTTTGTGTGCAGGAAATAAAAGAATACCTGACAGCGAAAGGCGCAGAGTGTGTCATTGCCGGACCGGCAGCTTCGGATAATGGCCGGTATCACTATACAGATACTGGCCGGATTCCCGGCGACACACAATGCGTTATTGTTTTAGGCGGTGATGGAACATTGATTCAGGCAGCACACGACTTAAAAGGTACAAGCTATCCGCTGATCGGCATTAATCTGGGAAATCTTGGCTATCTGTCAGAAGTAGATCAGGAAAATCTGTTTCCAAGTCTCGACAGACTTTTGATGGATGATTTTTTTATCGAGGAACGTATGACGCTGCTTGGCGAGATTGTGCGTGATGGACAGATTGTCTGCAGTGATACGGCATTAAACGACATTGTTCTGACGAGACTTGAAAGCATGAAGATGCTTCGCTTTTCTCTCTATGTGAATGATCAGTTTATCACAAGATATAATGCAGATGGCATTATTGTTGCAACACCGACAGGCTCTACGGCATATAGTCTTTCAGCAGGAGGGCCAATCGTACTTCCGACCTCAAATTTATTTGTGCTTACGCCAATCTGTGCTCAGACACTGACAACGGCAAGAAGCATTGTTCTTCCGGATAATGCGTATATTCGACTGATTGTTGAGGCAAAGGATGGCATTCGCATGCTTCATCAGGCAGTAAGCTTTGACTCAGACAATGTGGTATCAGTGCATCCAGGAGATGAGATTGTGATAAAAAGTGCATCAGATAAGGTTAGATTAATCCGTTTGGATCAAAGAAGCTTTTTAGATACGCTTGGAAAAAAACTGAGCCGATAAATAAAAAGCCGCGAAAAAAGTTTTGAAAAGGAGATGGCTATGAAAACGGTACGACAGCAGCGCATATTAGAGCTGATTCAGATGCATGATATAGAAAAACAAGAAGAACTGGTGCAGATGCTTTGTGAGGATGGTTTTGATGTGACGCAGGCAACTGTTTCAAGAGACATAAGCCAGCTTCGGTTAAAAAAAGTTTCTGGAAAAAATGGAAAACTTGTCTATAAGGCAGCAGAATCAAAGCACCAACAGGCCGAACCAAAATATCTTCGTATTTTAAAGGAATCTTACGTCAGTATGGATATGGCAATGAATATACTTGTCATAAAAACAGTTTCTGGTATGGCAATGGCAGCGGCAGCAGCACTTGATGCGTGTCATTTTAGTGAGATTGTCGGATGTATTGCAGGTGATGATACGATTATGTGCGCGGTTCGTACCGTGCCCGACACCATTCATCTGATGAAAAAAATTGAGAGTATTCTCAATGATTGAATATAGAAAGGCAGGAGAAAAATGCTGGACAGTCTGTACGTCAAAAACCTCGCTCTGATCGATGAAGAAGAGGTGACTTTTACAGAAGGATTAAATGTCCTAAGCGGAGAGACGGGAGCAGGAAAATCCATTTTGATTGGTTCTGTTTTGATTGCACTTGGGGCAAAGGTACACAAAGAGATGATTCGCGCAAATGAAAAGGAGGCTTATATTGAGCTGATTTTTTCACCGACACATCCGGCAGTTCTCGAAAAGCTTCGAGAATATGATATTGAACCAGAAGATGGCCAGCTGATTATTTCGAAAAAGATCACTGCTTCAAAGAGCGTGAGCAAAATCAATAAAGAGGCATATCCAGCCTCGAAAGTACGCGAGGTTGCGTCACTTCTTCTTGATGTGCATGGTCAGCATGATCATCAGGCACTTATTCATCAGCATAAGCAGCTTGAGATCGTAGACAGAAGCGGCGGAAAAAAATTAAAAGAAGCAAAAGAACAGACAGCACAGTATTACCGCGTATGGAAACAGTATAAGGATGAGCTTGACAGTTACAGCGTAGACGAGGACGAGCGGCTTAGGCGCATGGATATTTTATGTTATGAGCTTGATGAGCTTAAAGAGGCATCGATTACACCTGGTGAAGAGGCACGTCTTTCAAAAGAATGGAAACGCTTATCGGAGCGTGAACATATCATAACAGCGTATCAGGAATTGACATCACTTTTAGGCTATGAGTCAAATGGTGCCTGTGATCTTTGTGGAAGAGCAGAGCATGCATTAAAAGGTATTTCAGATGCAGACGAAGAAGCGCAGTCTTTATATGATCAGCTTACGGATGCCGAGTCAATTATTCATGATATCTGTCGTGAAGCTTCAGAACGTCTTGATGCAATGCAGGATGAGGAGCTTGATACAGCAAAGATTGAAGAACGTCTTGATCAAATTCGTCATCTTATGCAGAAATATCGCTGTGATGAGGAAGGGTTGCTGGAGCTGACAGAGAAAAAAGAGCAGGAGCTTGAAAAATACCGTCATTTCGAGGAAGAGAAGGCGCGGGCACAAAAATTATGTCAAAATGCATTTGTTAAGTTAGAACAGGCCGCAAACGATCTTAGCAGCAAAAGAAGAAAATGCGCAGATTTACTTTGCAGCCAATTGATTAAGGCACTTGTAGATTTGAATTTTTTAGATGTGCGTTTTGAGATTCATATGGATCAGACAGAGCAGATTGGTCCAGGAGGAAAGGATGTCGTTACATTTTACATAGCGACAAACCCAGGAGAAGCACTAAAGCCGCTTGCTGCTGTCGCATCAGGTGGTGAATTATCAAGAATTATGTTAGCGGTGAAGTCTGTTATGGCGCAGAAGGAAGAAATAGAAACACTTATTTTCGACGAAATAGACACGGGAATCAGTGGCCGAACAGCACAAAAAGTCGCAAAACGTCTGTCAGAAACGGCAAAAGGAAGTCAGGTTATTTGTATCAGTCACCTAGCTCAGATCGTTTCAATGGCAGATACGCATTTTTTAATTGAGAAAAATGCAGAAAATGAAAGAACGACAACACATATCACAAAACTATCAGAAGAGGAAAGCATCCGTGAAGTTGCAAGACTTCTTGGCGGAGCAGAAATTACAAAGAACGTTCTTGATACAGCAAAAGAGATGAAAGATATGGCAAATAGAACAAAAGAATCCCAGATTACAAAATGATAAACAAACGCATACTAACAGCAGAAAAATGAAAGGAAGGCTGTTGGTATGCAAATGAAAATAAAGTACTTTAAAATACGAAAGGCTGTGGCAATTATATTTGCCATAGCCATAGCAGTTTGCTGTGCACATCACAGTTCATTTCAAAGTGTTGCAGCGACTGCGATGAAAAATACGGCTGTTCAAAACACCGTCCAAATGCCGCAAGTATATCCATGTGGATTTCCAGTTGGAATTTATATGGAAACAGAAGGTGTTATGGTGGTGACAACGGCGCAGATTCCAACAAATATGGAAACACTTTCTTCTCCATGTGAGGGCAGCCTGCAGCAGGGAGATTATATTACGTCGATCAATGGAAATCCAGTCAACTCGAAAGAAGAACTGGTTTCTAGTGTGGAAGCATGCGCGGGACAGCCGCTCACTCTTCATATTGTTCGCGAACAGGAATCGTTTGATATTTCTGTACTTCCTATTCAGGATACAAGCGGAACGTATCGTCTTGGTGTATGGGTCAAAGATGATGTGCAGGGAATTGGTACACTGACTTATATAAGTGAGGATGGTCATTTCGGTGCGCTTGGTCATCCAATTAATGACAGCGATACAGGAAAACGAGTTAGTGTGCGAAAAGGTGGTCTATATGAATCGCAGATTCAGATGATAATCCGTGGCAAAAACGGTACACCAGGATCGTTCTGCGGTATAATCTGTTATGATACATCTACTTTTTTAGGAAACATCTATGAAAATACAAGCTGTGGAATTTATGGAAATGTATCTGCTTTGATGAAAGAAAAATTAGTAAGATCATCATTAATGCAGACGGCACACAAAGAAGAGGTTGTCTGCGGAAAAGCTTTTCTTCGCTGTGCAGTAAATGGCGAGCCGCAGGATTATGAAGTAGAAATTATAAAAACGCAGCCAGGAAGTACTGGAGGATTTCAGATTTGCGTTACAGATAAGGTACTTCTTGAAAAAACAGGCGGCATTATTCAGGGTATGAGTGGTTCACCGCTCATTCAAAATGGCAAAATGATCGGTGCAGTAACACATGTGTTTGTCAATGATCCAACGAAGGGCTATGCAATATATGCAGAAGATATGTTGAATCATTAATATGAAGTGTCGAATTGCCTGAATATTACAAAAGCATAAATCTACATGAAAAGACAGTTCTTTGTCTTATATAGCGCGAAATGCGCGCTTGACTACTCTTGTAGAAAATAGAAAAAACTGCTATAGTGAGTATGTCGATTGAAAAGACAAACGTAAAAATGAATGAACAATTAGCAGAAAGCAAGAGAAAGGATGAGGAAAATGGCAAAATTAAATGTAGCAATTGCAGATGATAATGAAAGAATACTCACAATGTTGGATGAGGTATTAACAGCAGATGATGATATTACAGTAGTGGGGACAGCTAGAAATGGAGAGCAGGCATACGAGATGATTCTGGATAAGAAGCCAGATGTGGTTTTGCTTGATTTAGTCATGCCGGGAATTGATGGTCTTGGCGTAATGGATAAGGTTCATGCCGAGAAAAATGCAGATCCGATGCCATCCTTTATCATAATTTCTGGTATTCAGAATGAATCAGTGGCAGAAAATGCCATGTCTGCCGGAGCTACGTATTATATTATGAAGCCGTTTGACAATTTTACATTGTTAAACCGTGTGAAGCAGTTAGGAAGACGAGGCTATGATATGCGCCCACAGCTGTTAACACAGAGTACAGCACTAAAAGAACCTGCGTTTATATATGGAGGACAGGGAAAGAGTTTGGAACAGTATGTCACGAGTGTGATTCATGAGATTGGTGTTCCAGCCCATATTAAGGGATATCAGTATTTACGTGATGCAATTATTATGTGTGTCAACGATATGGATCTGTTAAATTCGATCACAAAGGCATTGTATCCATCAATCGCTAAGAAATATGTAACAACACCAAGCCGTGTAGAGCGTGCCCTGCGTCATGCTATTGAGGTTGCGTGGAGCCGCGGCAAGATGGATACGATATATTCGTTATTTGGGTATACGATAAATAGCGGAAAAGGAAAGCCCACTAATTCAGAATTTGTGGCGCTCATTGCTGATAAGATCCGACTGGAGCTGAATCTTTTTAAAAGTTAAAGCCAATTGACACAATCAACGAAAATTTGTATTGCATTTTGTATAAAAAGAGCTTTCATTATTCGGCATTTTCGTGTATAATTAAGAAAAACGATGGATGAAATAGCTGACAAAGGCTGTTTGTCCTGGTACCAAATAGTGGAGGTTTGAGGTTTATGAAGAAAATTCTTTTCGCTGCGTCTGAGTGCGTACCTTTTATCAAGACGGGAGGTCTTGCTGATGTTGTCGGTTCCCTTCCAAAGTATTTTAATAAAGAAGAGTATGATGTCAGAGTAATTATGCCGAAGTACTTATGCATAAAGGAATCTTTGCGCTCCCAGATGAAGTATGTAACGCATTTCTACACCGATTTTTATTGGCGTACACAGTATGTCGGCGTTCTGGAAATGGAGTATGAAGGTGTTCATTTCTATTTTGTAGACAGTGAGTTTTATTTTGGCGGACCATGGCCATATGGAAATATGTACGAGGATATTGAGAAATTCTGCTTCTTCTCAAAGGCAGTTCTTTCCATACTTCCATTAATTGGGTTTAAGCCGGATATCATCCATTGTCATGATTGGCAGACAGGTTTGATTCCAGTATATTTGCATGACAGCTTCCAGTCTGATCCGTTCTTCTGGGGCATCAAGACAATCTTTACTATTCATAACCTGAAGTTCCAGGGTACATGGAGTGTGGATACTATTAAGGGCTTCTCTGGTCTGTCTGATTATTACTTTACGAGTGACAAGCTTGAGGCATATGGAAACGGAAACATGTTAAAGGGCGGACTTGTCTATGCAGACCGCATCACTACAGTAAGTCGCAGCTACGCAAGCGAGATTAGAATGCCGTTCTATGGAGAAGGCTTAGATGGACTGCTGCGTGCACGTTCTAAGCAGCTTAGCGGTATTGTAAATGGTATTGATTATAATGTTTACAATCCGAAGACAGATAAGGACATTGCAGTTAATTATTCAGTAGAAGATGTAATTAAGGCAAAGGCTGCAAATAAGACAGCACTGCAAAAGGAACTTGGACTTGAGGAAAATCCAGATGCATTCATGCTTGGAATTGTTTCACGTCTAACTGATCAGAAGGGTCTTGATCTTGTTGAATGTGTTCTTGATCAGATTTGTGCAGAAGATGTGCAGCTTGTTGTTCTTGGAACAGGAGAGGGCAAATATCAGGATATGTTTACCTATTACTCCAGAAAGTATCCAGAGCGTGTATCTGCTAATATTTTCTATTCAGAGGCATTGTCACATCGTATCTATGCAAGCTGTGATGCATTCTTAATGCCATCTCTGTTTGAGCCATGTGGTCTTAGCCAGCTGATGAGTCTTCGCTATGGTACGCTTCCGATTGTACGTGAGACAGGCGGACTTCGCGATACCGTTACACCATATAATGAAGTGGATGGAACAGGAACAGGATTTTCATTTACTAATTATAATGCGCATGAGATGCTTGCTATCATTCGTTATGCAAAGAAAACTTATTTCAATGATCGCAGGGCATGGAATGAAATGGTTCTTCGTGCAATGAAGCAGGATTTCTCATGGGATGCATCTGCAAGAGAATATGAAAAGCTTTATGATGGACTTATCGAAGAAGAAGCACGTAGAAAAGAAGCAATTCGTTTACAGCAGGCGAGAGAGGCTGCTGAGGCTGCATTAAAAGAAGCTGAGAAAGCCTTAGAGCTTGCAAAGCGTGCTGAAGAAAAAGCAATTCGTAAGTTTAGTGGTATTGAAGACGAGACAGAAGATGAAAGAACAGAGACTGCCGAAGTAGAAGCAGATAAAACTCCAGAAGCAGCATCAGAGCCAGAGGAAGTTACAGAGGTTTTGGAAACTCAAGAAACTCCAGAGGAAGCTGAAGAAGTAGTGACAAAAGCAAAATCAGAAGAAAAAGAATAATCCAATGAAAATGGCAATCATTCTAAAAATAGGATGATTGCCATTCTTTTTTGATATATACTTTTTACTCGCCTCCGGAGATTAGCTTAAGGCTGCTGATATCAGGACTTGCTACAAGTGAATAATTAGTATGGTAAATTACAAAACCTGGCTTTGCCCCAGCTGGCTTTTTTACAAACTTGCGTTCAATGTAGTCAACTTCAGCCTTTGGTGCAGTCTTTGCCTTGGAATAGTAAACAGCAAGACTTCCAGCCTCTTCATAGGTGCGGTCTGGCACTTCTCTGCCATTTGTCTGAATAATGACGTGAGATCCTGGTGTTTTTTTGGCATGCATCCAGATATCATTTCCTTGTGCGAACTTAAAGGTCAGTTCTTCATTCTGGTAGTTGTTTTTTCCAACATAGATATCAAAGCCATCAGAAGAAAGATAGTGATAAGGAACACATTTTCTTCGATTGTCCTTTCTCCCTTTTGGACCATGCGATTTAATATAACCGCTTTCTCCAAGCTCTCTGCGAATTTCATCAAGATCTACATCACTTGCAGCGATATCAATTGATGTCATGATAGATTCGAGATGAGCAAGCTCATTTTCTGTCTCAACAGTCAGAGTAGACAGCGCTTCAAAAGTTCGTTTTAATTTATTATAGCGCTCAAAATATTTCTGTGGATTTTCTTTTGCTGTCATTGTCGGATCAAGTGGGATCGTCATCATTTGATCAGTATAATAATTAAATACCTCATACGATTTTGCATCGGGCGGACAATCATAGCCATATGCATTTAAAAGCTCGCCATAGATGCGGTATTTTTCACGCTTATCGGTGTCAGAAAGCTGTCGTCTTTGAAGATCAGCCTTTTTGGCAGTGCGTTCAATCAAATTTTGAACAAGATGGCGAAGATCAGCCGATTTTTGGCGCATGCGAGCAATGGCACTGCGGGAATTATAGTAAGTATATAAAACCTCGCTGATTGAGTCAAAAGTCTGAAGACGATACTCAGTTAGTCCTGTCAGCAAAAATGCAGAAAATTCCTTTGGCTCATTGCCATCATAAGCGATACATGGAGAAAATTGCTGTGTGCGGATCAAATCCATGACACCAGAAAAAGCGTTCCATAGGCGAGTCTGTTCTTCTAATGTGCAGGCCTCTGCGGCAAGAGAGCTGTCCAGGCCGCTGCGATAGACAATTTCCTCTGCACTGACATTGCTGATTCCGGTAAAATTTCCTGAAAGTATGGCAGCAATATTTTTTCCAGAAGAAAACAGAGAAGAAAAAAATGTCTTGTCGGCAGCAAGCGGATTTGTTTTGCCTGTTGTGTTTGGAATAAAATAGTCACGGCCAGGAAGAACCTCGCGCACAGAACTTACAGCGGCACTTACATGCTTGATACTGTCAACGATCTTTGTGCCATCACAGAAAATTATATTGCTGTGTTTGCCCATTATCTCAATTACAAGAGATTTCTGACGAAGATCACCCAGTTCGTCAAGATGCTCCAGTTCTAAGCGCACAATTCGCTCTAGTCCTGGCTGTGTGACATCTGTGATGCGGGCATTTCCTATATGCTTTCTAAGAAGCATACAGAAATTAGGTGCAGTCATCGGGCTAAGCCCTGCCTCCTGCGTCAGATAAATCAGCGGAAGACTTGCATTTGCTGATAGAAACAGACGGTAGGTGTCTTTTTTGTTTTTGATTGTTAAAACAAGTTCTTCTGGCTCAGGCTGAGCAATTTTGGAGATGCGCCCGCCAGTTAATTTTTGCTTTAATTCAGATACAATATTTGAAATTACAATTCCATCAAAAGCCATAGTACGTAATCAACCTTTCTAAAACAGTCTTGGACCTTGATATCTGACAGTATAACAGAATGTAAAAAAAAACGCAATCTTTCTTCGATTGCAAGTTGACGATAGAATTAAATTAGCGTATAATAATAAGTCGTAGTCTGCACGATAAAAGCAGCTGCCGGAAAGGCGAATACATTTATGATACGAAGTATGACAGGATTCGGGCGCTTTGAATTTGCGGGCGAATCGCATAAGATCATCGTAGAGATGAAATCAGTAAATCACAGGTATCTTGATCTCTCAATTAAGATGCCAAAGATCTTTAACTGCTTTGAGACTGCGATCCGCAGTCTTGTAAAAGAACAGCTGCAGCGTGGAAAAGTGGATATGTATATCAGCTATGAAACAGAGTCTGATGATCAGACAGTGCTGTGCTATCATGAGGATATTGCAAGAGACTATATGGCACATATGGCGCAGATGGCTGATACATTTAATCTTGAAAATAATCTGACATTGACAGAGCTTGCACGTATGCCAGAGGTTTTTACTATGGAGCAGCGGGATACTGATGCAAAGGAGCTGTGGCCAGATGTAGAGCAGGCAGTAAGGCAGGCTTGTGTTGCAATGGTACAGGCGCGTCAGACAGAGGGTGAGCAGCTAAAAAAGGATCTGCTGTTAAAGCTAGATCACATGGATATGTTAGTGGATATGGTGACAGATAGAGCACCTGTGATGGTACAGGAATACCGCATTCGTCTGACAGAAAAGGTAAAAGAGTTTATTGAAGCTTCTGTGATTGATGAAAATCGAATTGCAGCGGAAGTAACTCTGTATGCGGATAAGATTTGTGTGGATGAGGAGATGGTTCGTCTTCGCACTCATATCAGCCACATGAAGGAAGCGTTGTGCACAGGCGGAAGCGTTGGACGAAAACTTGATTTTCTTGCACAGGAGATGAATCGTGAGGCGAATACCACACTTTCAAAGATCAACGATGTAACACTTGCAGATGTGGCAATCGACATGAAAACTGAGATTGAAAAAATACGTGAACAGGTTCAAAATATCGAATAAAGTTTCACTACAGGAGTTTTGTATGTTTGTAAATATCGGATTTGGCAATTTTATAAATTCCAGTCAGATTGTATCTATCTGCAGAGCAGATTCTGCACCGATGAAGCGTATGGTCAGCGAGGCTAGAAGCAAAGGAAGTGCAGTTGATGCGACACAGGGAAGAAAAACAAAATCAGTCATTCTTACTGGAAGCGGTCATTTGGTTCTCTCAGCGCTCACACCAGAGACGCTTACCGCCAGATGTAATCTGACAGTGGGAAAGACACAGCTACAAGAGGAGGAAGAAGATGAGTAAACGAGGTAATTTATTTGTTGTTTCTGGTTTCTCAGGTTCAGGAAAGGGAACTGTGATGAAACAGCTTTGCAAAAATGAGCAGTATGCACTTTCCATATCCTGCACAAGCCGAGCACCAAGAGATGGCGAAACAAACGGAAAAGAGTATTATTTCATTTCTCATGAGGAGTTTGTAAAAAGACAGGCAGAGGGTTACTTTTTAGAGAGTGCAATCTATGTAAATAAAGGCTATGGCACACCGCTTGGCTTTGTTGAGGAGAATTTGGCAGCCGGAAAGGATGTTATCCTTGAAATTGAGATGCAGGGCGCTTTGCAGGTAAAGGAAACATACCCAGACACCATTCTTATCTTTATTACACCGCCGTCTGCAGCTGAATTAAGAAGACGTCTGACAGCCAGAGGAACTGAGACGAAAGAGCTGATTGAAAAGCGTTTAAAGCGTGCCGTTGAAGAAGGCGTTTACATGGATCAATATGATTACATTATTGTAAACGATGACTTAGATGTATGTGTCAAGGAGCTTGATGCACTGATGCAGAGCACACATCACGCAGTAAAATTTAACAAAGAGTTTGTTGCAGCAATCAAAGATGATTTAAAGACACTTTAAAGATAATTTGACTGCTGTAATGATCAATAAACAAATAAAAAATGATAAGGAGAATGAAAAAATGATCCATCCATCTTATAATGAGTTATTAAAGACACTTAATGAGGTTCGTGACGAGAATGAGCCAGAAATCGACAGCCGCTATTCACTTGTAATTGCATCTGCAAAGCGTGCACGCCAGATTGTAAACGGACAGGAGCCGCTTGCTGATCATGTTTCTACCTATAAGCCTCTTTCCATCGCAGTAGAGGAGATTCGTGAGGGCAAGGTTCATATTACAAAGGAAGGTGAGGATGATTTCACACCAGTAGCCACTATGGAAAGCCCACTTTCTTTCACAGATACAGAAACTTCGGAGACAGAAGATGCTGAATAAGAAGGTAATGATCGTATCCCTTGGCTGCGATAAGAATCTGGTGGATACTGAGAAAATGCTTGGCATTCTTGCCGATGAGGGATGTACATTTACAGATGATGAAGCACAGGCACAGGTAATTATTGTAAATACCTGTTGCTTCATTGGAGATGCAAAGGAAGAAAGCATCCAAAATATTTTAGATCTGGCACGTTTTAAGACAGAAGGGAAGCTTGAAGCACTTATCGCAACGGGATGTCTTTCACAGCGTTATCAGGATGAAATGTTAGAAGAGCTGCCAGAGCTTGATGGAATCCTTGGAATAAGCGCATGGCACACAATTGCGGATGTTGTGCGTGAGGCACTTGAAGGCAAACGACCAAGAAATCTGATGCCTACAGGTGTGTTAAACAGTCATACAACAAAGAGACTGCTGACAACAGGCGGTCATTATGCCTATTTAAAGATTGCAGAAGGATGCAATAAGCGCTGTACGTACTGCGTAATTCCATCTGTGCGCGGTGCTTATGTCAGCGTACCGATGGAGGAACTTGAAAAAGAGGCAAGAGAACTTGCAGCAGAAGGTGTAAAGGAATTGATTCTTGTTGCACAGGAGACTACCGTATATGGAATTGATCTATATAAAAAGAAAATGCTTCCAGAACTCCTTCATCGTTTGTGTGCAATCCCGGGCATTGTCTGGATCCGTCTTTTATATTGTTATCCAGAGGAAATTACGCCGGAGCTTGTTCAGGTAATGAAAGAAGAAAAAAAGATCTGTCATTATCTGGATATGCCAATACAGCATTCCTCTGACCGCATTTTAAAGAAGATGGGCAGACGTACAAACCGCAAAGAGCTGTTAGATAAAATTGAGATGCTTCGCACAGAGATTCCAGATATTGTCCTTAGAACAACATTAATTACTGGTTTTCCAGGCGAGACACAAGAAGATTTTGAAGAGATGCTCTCATTTGTGGACATGGTTGGCTTTGAGCGCCTTGGTGTTTTTCCATATTCACCAGAGGAAGGAACACCGGCTGCCGAGATGGAAGATCAGATTGATGAAGAAGTCAAAAAGCAAAGACGTGATGCTATCATGGAGCTGCAGCAGGAGATTTCTTTTGATTTTGAGGCAGACTGTGTTGGCGAAAAGCTGCTTGTTATGATTGAAGGATATCTTCCAGATGAGCATGCCTATGTTGGACGCACATACATGGATGCGCCAGGCATTGATGGCTACATTTTTATAAAATCAGGAGAAGCACTGATGTCCGGTGATTTTGCCGAGGCAGTTGTTACCGGCTCAGACGAATATGATTTGATTGGAGAATTGTATGAAGAACATGAATCTGCCGAATAAACTGACTATGCTGCGTGTAATACTGATCCCGTTTTTTGTTGTATGTGAGCTGATTCCATACAGCTGGGGAAAGTGGGCTGCACTGGTAATTTTTGTGGCAGCGTCTATTACCGATAAACTCGATGGTACGATTGCAAGAAAGTATAACCTGATTACAAACTTTGGAAAATTCATGGATCCACTCGCAGACAAGCTGTTAGTCTGCTCTGCCATGATTTGTTTTGTAGGACTTGGAACGTTGGCACCATGGATTGTTATTATTATTGTAGCCAGAGAATTTATCATCAGCGGCTTTCGCCTTATAGCTGCTGAAAACGGCCGTGTGATTGCCGCAGGAATCTGGGGAAAGGCAAAGACGGTTGTTCAGATGATTATGTGCATCCTTTTGATTATGGATGTTTCTGCATTATCTGTTGTTACAACAATCGCAATTTATGCCGCTTTGATTCTTACGATTATCTCACTGGTTGACTATATTGTACACAATCTGGATGTATTATCAGACCAGAAGTAAGAAAAATAAGGGGACTTATTTATTATGAAAACCAATTCAACCATCCGCGGGATTGCTCACGGACATATGACAAAAGACAATCTGACAGGATTTGCATCTATGATGACATCTGATGCCAGAACACTCTCGTTGGCAAGAATTGCCATGAATCTGCCGGTTTATCTTGATATGGGAGAGGAGCCGTCTGATGAATATACACGAATCTCCAAGTTGTCCGCAGCGTATTGCGGTCTGCTTGGCCGTGTCAATAAAGAGCTTGTCTCAGGTCTGGATGAAAAGCGTGAGGAGGAAGCGCTGTCGCTTCGCAAAGAGAGCACACAAATTATGGAGCTGCTTAGCGCATATACAGATCGCTTCACGATATATGAATATGTGTTAAACAGACTTGAGTATCGTTTTAGCGGTGCTTCACTTGAGGCGGGCTACAGCGATGAAGATATGACGCAGGAAATTTTGCAGAAGCTGTCATCAGAGACTGATCAGACAGTTCGTCAGTCAATGCTTGTATCTATTATAGAGCAGCTTCCGATGCGAATGACAAGAAAGCGTTTCTTCCAGGTCCTCGCAGAAGGAATGGATGCCTATAAGGGTTCAGACAAAGAAGCAGTAGATGGACAGCTGTTTATGCTTCGTACAGCTGCAATGTTAGAGGAGCCGGCAGAATTTAAACAGAGCTTTCCAGCATTTTATGAAGTTGTAGAGACCTTTAAACAGGCACCGCTGTCTACCGTAAGTGATGCCGAGTGGAATAAACTTCACGATATGCTTGCTGACGCTATGGAGGAGCTAAACAGCCAGATGGATCGTATGCTTCTTTTGCAGGAGCTTATCAATGATCTGTGTGTTGTAACAATGACAGACGGCTGTACATGGACAGAGCAGCATAAGACCTGCAGTAGCATTATTTCCTTTACGCTGACACCAGGAACAGATGAGGCGGCATTAAATGCAATGCTTACAGCACTTGAGGGCATTCAGGAACAGTACAGCATGACCTTTCAGGAAAAATCAACATTGGTAGATGAGTTGATGCAAAGCAGCAAAGAACAGCTTAGTGAGCAGGGAATGCTTGAAACCTTCAGCAAGTTAGAGGTACTTTCAAAGCTTCTTTCAAGCAGCCGCTTTGCAGATATTGAGCAAAAGCAAGAGAGCGAGACTGTGGAAGCTTCTTATATCGAAGAACAGACAGCAGCGCTTATTTCAGAGCTGGAGACATTTTTAAAGTCATCATCAAAACCGTTAGCCCGTGCTGTTATGGCAAAACTTGTCACGATGGTTCCACTGTTTATCCGTGATTATAATCAGCTTGAGGAATATATTCAAAACAGTCTGTCCTCATGTTCAGATGTTGCGGAAAAATTAGCATGTATCGAAATCATCAGAAGCCTGTAACAAAAAAAGGTTCTAAGGTGAAGTGATCTTGTCTGGCAATAGTAAAGGAGAGGGATCAATTGAAACTGTGTAAGGATATCCGCCTTGGCGAAAAAGTTTCGGGGAAGCGTTTTGAGCTTACATGGAAGCTTAAGCACAATCGTCCGTCTGGCAGCATTTATGTTGTTGTTCTTCCTGAAGTGGTTCCAGAAAATCTGATGGAAATCTGTGCATACGAAGAACTTCGCAGAAAAAAGCAGTATGGGCGCACAGTGATTGCGGCAGCAGCGAATAAGAGCGAGGCGATTGAAGTAGTTCGAGCTTTGATTGAAGAAATGTATCAGAAGACTGGTGGTTTTGATGTGAAATCATTCATGAAGCTTTAAAAAGGAGGACAATGTTAGGTATTTTACTTACAATATTGAAAATAATTGGCATAATCCTTCTTGTGCTGATTGGATTGATTCTTTTGGCAGCGGCAGTCATTCTTTTAGTGCCAATACGATATCATGGCGATGGTGCACGAGAGGAAAAGATACTCTCTGGAAATGTAAAACTAACGTGGCTTCTTCATATGATATCGGCAAGTGCTTCACTTTCAGAAGACGGGACGAAGATTAGGGTTTGCTTGTTTGGAAAGACGATTTATCCTAAAACAAAAAAGCCGCCTAAGAAAAGCAAAGCAAAGAAAATGCCTAAACAAGAGGCATCAAAAAAGTCAGAGAAATCAGAAAAGCCAAAACAGCAGTCTGACACTGTATCTAAAGAGGTTGCAACAATCTACGAGCCGCAAAAGTCAATTTCAGAATTGCCAAAGAAAGAAAAAAAGGTCGTTTATGAGGCGCCAGAGGCAGAGAAAAAGCAGCAGTCACAAAAAGAAAAATCTGCCAGACCAGATGTGAAGTCTAAATTTGAGGCCATAAAACAAAAGCTTCTTGCAGTCAAAGAAAAGTTTATTGACAGTAAGGCAGGCATTCAAAAAGTAAAAAATAAAATTGATTATTGGAAAAATATGCTGACATCTGCTCCTATGAAGGAAGCTATGGAATTTCTTTGGAAAAAAACAAAGGGATTGCTTCATCATATTCTTCCAAGAAGGATGACAGGACGCATTCACTTTGGTTTTGAGGATCCGTCTAAGACGGGAAAAACGTTAGCTTATTTTTCGATGTTGTATCCATTTACGAAAGAGAATCTCGTAATAGAGCCTGAGTTTGAAACAGAAGAACTTATACTCGAAGGAGATATTGCATTTCGTGGAAGAATACGATTAGGATATCTGGTGTATGTGGCGCTCAGTGTCGTACTAAATAAAAACATTCGCCGTCAATACAAGCGGCTGAGACAAGGAGGAAATAAAGATGGAGAAGGAAGAAATTAACTTTGGCTCATCAGTAGATGAGCTGTTAAAAGGGCTGGAAGGATTTGTCAGCTCAAAAACTGTTGTCGGTGAACCAATTCAGGTAAACGATGCCACCATCATTCCACTGGTTGATATGAAGTTCGGCATGGGAGCAGGCGCATTCAAAAAAAATAGTGACAATAAGACGGCAGGAGGAATTGGAGCTAATATTAGCCCATGTGCCGTGTTAATTATTCAAAAGGGTATGGCAAAGGTTGTTAATATCAAGAACCAGGATCTTACTACTAAGATTGTGGATATGGTTCCTGATTTGATTAACCGCTTCACAAGCAAGAAGGCAGACGATCCAGCTGTTGATGAGGCAGTAGATGATATCTTAAACGACGATAAAAAATAATAGCTGATTCAGCTGCAAAAAGAATAGACATAAAAAGTCCGCATAAACTATAATGAATAAGGAACCGAAAAAGGTCTTTATGAAACGTTTATGCGGACTTCTTTTATTTTTCTTTGGACTGGGAATGGCAGTGATGCTTTTTGTCCCAGTTTGTCTTTGTTCAGTAATAGTGATTTTATTTTGCCTTATTTTAGGGTATGTTCTATTTTGCTGCGGATGCTAATTTTAGACAGAAAAAAAGCAGTCGACAAGCGACCGCTTTAAATCATACCCGTAACGAAATTAAGCTCTCTCAACATAGCCAGAGCGTAAACAGGAAGTACAAACGTACATCTTCTTGTTGGTTCCGTTGACACTTACTCTAACGGACTTAACATTGGACTTCCAAACCGCATTACTTCTTCTATGGGAATGGCTAACATTGTTTCCGAAATGAGCACCCTTCTGACAGATCTCACACTTTGCCATAAATCGCACCTCCTTACGCAAATGTAGCCGTATAGGCTCACAACATGGATATCATAACAGATATTCAGAAAAAAATCAAGGACTTTTTTTAAAAAGATTTAAAAAGGATTATTACAGTGAACTGTAGTCATTCCAGATCAAAAGGATTTTGCTTGACTTATACGTGGTAATGAGATATTCTAAACATAGAGTATTCTGCTTAGAATCCGTCCAGAATTAATAAATTCTCTGATGGAATACTAGGAGCAGGCTCTTAGTCTAAGTCAGAATCAGTAAAAATGTATTTTCTGAATTTGTTAGTTGGAGGTAACCGAATGAAGGGACGTATATCGAATCCTCAGGGTGATGTTATGATCAGAACAGATGTCATCGCAAAGTATGCAGGTTCTATGGCGGTGGAATGCTTCGGCATTGTTGGTATGGCCAGTGTCAGCATGAAGGACGGACTTGTTCATCTGCTGAAAAAGGACAGCATAACAAGAGGCATTAATGTATCATTAGAAGATAATGAGCTTACAATTGATTTCCATGTAATTGTTTCATATGGAGTAAGTATTCTGGCTGTATACAACAATTTAACGGATAGTGTAAAGTACCATGTTGAGGAGTTTACAGGAATCCGTGTTAAAAAAATTAATATGTATGTAGAGGGTGTCAGAGTCATTGACTGATCAGTGACAGATGCCGCCTAAGGAGGAGCTATATTTTGGGTAGTAATGTGATAGACGCAGGTTTATTAAAGCGCATGTTTCTTGCAGGCGTGGCAAATCTGGAATCAAAGAAAGAATGGATTAACGAATTAAATGTATTCCCAGTGCCGGATGGTGATACAGGAACAAACATGACACTTACAATTCTCTCCGCAGCAAGGGAAGTAAATTCTGTTGAGGAACCAACGATGGAGACGTTAGCAAAAGCGATTTCATCTGGTTCACTGCGCGGTGCGAGAGGTAACTCAGGTGTTATTTTGTCTCAGCTGTTCCGTGGCTTTACAAAGGCCATCAAGTACAGTACAGAGATTGATATTGAGCTGCTTGCAGAAGCTTTGCAGCGTGCAACAGAGACAGCTTACAAGGCTGTTATGAAGCCGAAGGAAGGTACAATCCTTACTGTTGCAAAGGGAATTTCTGATAAAGCGAAAGAACTTGCACAAAGCGGCTGCGATATGGATGTTTTTATTCAGGAGCTGTTAAAGGAAGGCGATTATGTATTAAGCCAGACACCGGAGATGCTTCCTGTTTTAAAGCAGGCAGGCGTTGTTGATTCTGGCGGACAGGGTCTGATGCAGGTATTAAAGGGTGCATATGATGGTTATCTCGGAAAAGAGATCACATTCACCGCTGAAAAGCCAGCTGCATCACGCACTGTAACAGGTGCAGCAAACGATGAAATCGATACTGCAGATATCAAGTTTGGCTATTGCACTGAATTTATTATTATGACAAGCCGTGCCTTTACACACGAGGATGAGAAGGAGTTTAAAGCATTCCTGTCTTCTATAGGTGACTCTATCGTGTGCGTAGCAGATGATGAGCTTGTTAAAGTACATGTGCATACAAATGATCCAGGTCTTGCAATTCAAAAGGCACTTACCTATGGTCAGCTGACAAGCATGAAGATTGATAACATGCGTGAAGAGCATCAGGAGCGCGTTATCAAGAATGCAGAGAGAGAAGCTATCAAGCAGGCAGAAGCTGATCGCAGGGAGCGTGAGCAGGAAGACAAGTCCAAGTGGAAGGAATATGGCTTTATAAGCGTATCTGCCGGTGCAGGAATTGGAGAAATTTTTAAGGGTCTTGGTGTCGATTATTTAATCGAGGGCGGACAGACCATGAATCCAAGTACAGAGGATATGCTTAATGCAATTCGTCAGGTCCCGGCAAGAAACATTTTCATTCTGCCGAACAATTCAAATATCATAATGGCAGCAAAGCAGGCAAAGCAGCTGACAAAGGATAAGGAAATTTTTGTAATTCCGACAAAAACTATCCCGCAGGGTATTACTGCTATCATTAATTTCGTACCGGATAGTTCGATGGAAGAAAATGCAGAGAACATGACGGAGAGCATCAAGAGTGTCAAGACAGGACAGATTACTTATGCTGTTCGTGATACGATGATCGACAATATCGAGATTCATAAGGATGACATTATTGGTCTTGGTGATAAGGGAATGTTGGCAGATGGAACAGATATCAACGATGTTGCATTTGAGACTGTATGTAAGATGATGTCCGAGGATTCTGAACTGATCGGTATTTATTATGGTCAGGAAATTGATGAGGCAAGAGCTAATGAGCTTTGTGATCGTTTGAGCGAAGAATTCCCGTCTGTTGATGTTGAAGTTAATGCCGGAAATCAGCCAGTATATTATTATTTCTTATCAGTAGAGTAATCTTTATAAGGAGGCAGCCGTGAATTACGACGATCCCATTACATGTTTAAAGGGAATCGGAGAGAAGACGGCAGCGCTTTACGAAAAATTGGGGATTGTGACCATTGGAGAACTTATGCGTTATTACCCCCGAAGCTATGAACGATTTGAACCACCGGTCACGATCCGGGCCGCAGCTGTAATGGATTTCGCAGCGGTCCGGGTCGTGATTTGTTCTTATCCGACAATAAAGCGTGTGCGTAATCTCTCTATTATAAATACAAAGGTGCGCGATGAGGAGGGAAGTGAGCTTCGTGTTACTTGGTTTCAGACAACTTATTTGGCGAGCGTGCTTCGTCCGGGCGGATGGTATGTGCTTCGCGGAAAGCTTTCAGGAAATGGTAAATCACGAACGCTTGATCAGCCTCAGGTTTATGCACTGGATGCATATGAGCAGCTTCAAAAATCACTGCAGCCTGTTTATGCACTGACAGCAAAAATCACATCAAAAAGCATTTCAAAGGCAGTTGCAGCAGCATATGATGCTGGTGTAAAACAGAAGGCCACGATTCCAGAAAAGGTGCTTTCACAGTATAATTTGCTGCCAGAGGATGAGGCTGGATATCTTATGCATTTTCCAAAAGATGAAGTACAGCTTACACATGCACGAAAAACAATAGCGTTTGGTGAATTTTATCATTTCTTGCTTGGCGTAAATCAGATGAAAAAGCGGCTTTTGCAGGAGAAAAACCATTTCGCACTGACACGGCGTGAGGAAGTCACAAATCTGATTAAACAGCTTCCATATGATCTGACAGGCGCGCAGCTTCGCACAATTGAAGAAATTACACAGGATATGACAGGTGATCATATGATGAGCCGTTTGTTACAGGGAGATGTAGGTTCAGGAAAAACTATCGTTGCCTTTCTTTCAATGTATCAGGCTGCATTATGTCATTATCAAAGCGCTCTTATGGCACCAACTGAGGTATTAGCGTCACAGCATTATCAGGGCTTTACTGAATTATCAGAGCGTTATCATCTGAATCTTTCAATTGTTTTATTGACAGGCTCCATGCGTGCAGGACAAAAAAAAGAGGCACTTCGTCAGATTAGGGAGCATGAGGCAGACATTGTGATTGGAACACATGCCGTTATTCAGGAAAAAGTTGAGTTCGATGATCTGGCACTTGTAATTACAGATGAGCAGCATCGCTTCGGAGTCGCACAGCGTGATGCTTTAAGCAAGAAAGGTCATACTCCGCACGTGCTTGTAATGAGCGCGACACCAATTCCAAGAAGTCTGGCGATGATTCTTTATGGAGACCTTGATATTTCTATTATGGATGAGCTTCCGGCAAAAAGACTGCCAATAAAAAATTGTGTGGTCAATATTTCATACCGTCCAAAGGCATGGGATTTTATAATAAAGCAGGTGCAGGCAGGACACCAAGCGTATGTGATCTGTCCCATGGTAGAAGAGAGCGAGACATCGCAGGGGGCAGATGTTGTCAGTTATACAGAACAGCTGAGAGAAGCTTTGCCTTCCTATATTTCAATTGAGTATCTTCATGGAAAAATGAAAGCCAAAGAAAAAGATGATATCATGGCACGTTTTGCAAAGAATGAGACGCAGGTACTTGTTTCGACAACAGTAATCGAGGTTGGAATTAATGTACCAAATGCAACTGTCATTTTGATCGAGGATGCACAGCGCTTTGGCCTGGCACAGCTGCATCAGCTTCGCGGTCGTGTTGGGCGAGGCGATGCGCAGTCATATTGCATAATGATAGACACCTCTGGAAAAGAAGAATCAGCAAAGCGTCTTGAAGTACTCAATCATTCAAACGATGGCTTTGTAATCGCAAACGAAGATTTAAAGCTTCGTGGACCTGGTGATTTCTTTGGAATACGTCAGAGCGGTGAAATTGCCTTTGCAGTCGCTGATATCTATCAGGATGCGCAGCTTTTAAAGTGGGCGAAAGAGGCTGCTGACAGTGCGCAGGTTATGGCAGCGGTGGAGACGCACAGCATTTAGAGTTTCTGATATAAAAATTTCTCATAACTTACCAGCGTAATCTTTTTATCTGTGCATATACTAGGGATGTAACAAACAACAAAGCTTTGATGTAAAGTTACAAACAACACACTTACAAAAAAACTGTGAAACAGAGCAATACGCACAGAAAAAAAGGAGGACTACTGATGTCTACAAATAAGAACAGTAATCGAATTGAAGTACCAGAAGCGAAGCAGGCACTCGACCAGTTTAAGATGGAGGTTGCTGATGAGCTGGGTGTACCGTTAACAAACGGTTATAACGGAAATCTGACCTCTTATCAGAACGGAAGTGTCGGAGGTTATATGGTGAAGAAGATGATTGAAAAGCAGGAAAAGGAAATGTCCAACAAGTAATCATCTAAGCCAGTAACAAGAAGGAAGCAGGGACAAATACTCTGCTTCCTTTTTTGCGTGAATAAATAAAACCGCGAAAAAGCACTTGTCAGATTGTTTTTTGCATACTATAATAGAGTAGTTAGAGTATACAAAACTACAAAATTTAGAAAAACAAACATAGAACAAGGTGGAAGACATATGAGAGTAATTGCAGGTACAGCCAGAAGGCTGCCACTTGTTACACCCAAAGGAATGGAAACGCGTCCAACTACGGACCGTATAAAAGAAACTTTATTTAATATTCTTCAGAATGATTTGCCAGGCTGTCATTTTCTTGATTTATTTGCAGGAAGCGGTGCTATAGGCATTGAGGCATTAAGCCGCGGTGCTGCAAAGGCTGTTTTTGTAGATAACAGTAAAGAAGCACTTTCGTGTATTCGTCAGAATCTGGAAAAGACGCATCTGGCAGACAGGGCAATAGTTATTGGCCAGGATTGTGCAGGTGCTATACATGCATTGGATGCAAAAAAGATGCATTTTGATATTATCTTTATGGATCCGCCCTATCAGCTGAATGCAGAAAAGGAAATGCTCACTGCAATTGCTGACAGCAAAATAGCTGATGAGGATACGCAGATTATAATCGAAGCAACACTTGACAGAGAGTTTAGCCAGGATGAACTTGTTTGCTTTGATGTGGTTCGCGTAAAGGAATATAAGACAAACAAACATATTTTTTTGCAAAAAAGCAGTCGGGAGGCATAAGTCAGTATGGGAAAGACAATAGCAATTTATCCAGGAAGCTTTGATCCAGTGACACGCGGACATATGGATATTATCGAGCGTGCCAGTAAAACAGTTGATCATTTGATTGTTGGTGTGCTTGTAAACAGTGCAAAATCACCGCTGTTTACAGTGGAGGAAAGGGTTGCTTTGCTAAAGCAGGTGACAGCACAATATCCAAATGTAGAGATCCGTTCTTTTGATGGACTGCTTGTTGATTTTGCGCGTGCGAGTGGTGCACATATTTTAATCAGAGGATTAAGAGCAGTCACTGATTTTGAGTATGAACTTCAGATGTCACAGACAAATCGAAAGGTTGCACCAGAGGTTGATACGATTTTCTTTACAACCAGCCTGGAATATGCATATCTTAGCTCAAGCATTGTAAAAGAAGTTGCCCAGTACGGAGGCGATATAAGTGCATTTGTCGCAGAACCAGTTGAAAAGGCTATCAAGCAAAAGTTTGCACAAAGAAATAACAATAAATAAAAGTAAAAAAGCAGACGCTTGATATGACGTCTGATATAAAGGAGAAAATTAAAATGAGCAAAATTGAACAGTTAATTGGAGAAATTGAAGAGTTTATTGATGGCTGCAAGCTTCAGCCGTTTTCCAGTACAAAGATTGTTGTAGATAAGGCACAGTTAGAAGATCTTTTAGTAGAGCTTCGTCACCGCACACCTGATGAGATCAAAAAATATCAGAAGATTTTAAACAACAAGGATGCGATCATCAACGATGCAAAGCAGCAGGCAGAGGCTATTATCAGTGCTGCAAACGTTCAGACAAGCGAGATGGTTAACCAGAGTGAGATCACAAAGCGTGCTTATGCAAGAGCAAACGAAATCATCACACAGGCAACACAGCAGGCAAACGAAATTGTTAATAAGGCAATCGAGGATGCAAATGCACTTCGTACAGGTGCAATTGCTTATACTGATGATATGATGGGAAGTATGGAGCAGACTCTTGCACAGGGCTTAGACGGATTAAAGGAAAAGTATGAGGAGATGTTATCCACTATGAATACTACTGTTGAGACAATCCGTGCAAATCGTAAGGAGCTGCCAAAGGCAGAGGATGTAATCATCAGTGCCGCACCTGCAGATACGGCAGAAGAAGAGCTGTCTGAAGAAGAATAAAATTCAGGCTTATAGGCCGCTGCCTGATGCAGCGGTCTTTCCTTTTCTAAGTCAGGAAAAGAAAAAATAGACTGCTGCACAGCCCAAACAAAAAACGCACAAGTATGTAACGAAATATCGGAAAGTCAGATTGTTGCCAGGCCTGACGTACTTGAATATGAACACAGATTCCGCCAAAGCCAAGCAAAAAAAGACAGATGGCTGATTTGCAACGCAAAGAAAGTGTATTGAGGGAACTAATTTTGCTTATTCCTGTCGTCATTTCAAGCATTCCGATTAAGATCGTTTGGGTGGCTGATTGTGGTGCTGTACTAGTTAAAAATTCAGACAGAATCGAGAAAAACATTAAAAGCACACCGATTCGAACCAAAAGAAGCAGGCAAGTATCGCAGATATCATTTAAAGAAGGCTCTTGCAAAGATGTTTCTTGTACATTTTTTTCAATTGAAATACTGCGTTTTGCTGCGGATTTTAAGAAAAAAAGAAGTGTGCACAGCAAAAAAGAAGCTAAAAACGGCAGATAGGCACATAAAAGAAAAACAAAACGTATTTTTGTAGGCAGCGCAAGCAAAGTAGATGCGACAAAGCCAGATAAAAATAGTGGGCTTGGCAGCTGAACAAAGCAAACAATCCACCGAGCTGCTCGCTTGGAGAGAAGTTTGCTGGCGTAAAGACCGCTGCATGTCAGAGCGCCCATCGGACTTCCGCACAAAAGTCCACTTAGAAAAGCCGTGCCAGCTGGAAAAGGAAGATGTTTTAATGCGGCTTGTATGGACTTTCGGCTAATCAAAAATGATGCGGCAGCCATTGCAGGAAATAGAGCTGGCAAAACCTGCTTGTACCACAGCGAAAGACCTTTCGTGGCGCCGAGCGTACACAGTGCAGGATTATAAATTAAAAATATTAGAAATACGGCAGAAAAAAGAGTAAGAAGCATACAGCCACCAGGCATTTATCTTGCTTTATTTTATGCCAACGATAAGAAAAACATGAGGTGTATATGGAATTACCAGTTTCTTTTTTAGAGAACATGAAAAAACTGCTGTCACCAGAGGAGTTTAATGCATACCTTGACAGCTACAGTGAGGAGCGTGTTTACGGTCTTCGTGTCAATACAAATAAGCTCACTCCAGAGGAATTTGAAAAAATATGTCCATTCGAGATTAAAAAGATACCGTGGATTGATAATGGTTATTATTATAGTGGAAAGGATAAGCCGGCAAAGGATCCTTATTATTATGCCGGTCTGTATTATCTGCAGGAGCCATCAGCAATGACACCGGCACACGTACTTCCTATTGAACCAGGTGATCGCGTGCTTGATATCTGTGCAGCTCCAGGAGGAAAGAGTACTGAGCTGGCAGCAAAGCTTAAGGGAAAAGGAGTTCTAGTAAGCAACGATATCAGTAATTCACGAGCAAAGGCATTATTAAAGAACCTTGAGCTGTTTGGCATTTCAAATGCTTATGTAATCAGCGAGGCACCATACAAGCTTGCAGAGCATTTTGAAGGCTATTTTGATAAGATTCTTATTGATGCGCCATGTTCAGGTGAAGGAATGTTTAGAAAGGAACCTTCAGTTATGAAAAGCTGGGTGGAGCATGGAAATGACTATTTTGTTAAGCTGCAGCAGGAGATTACTTCATATGCATTAAAGATGCTTCGTCCAGGCGGTATGTTGCTTTACTCAACATGTACATTTTCACCGCTTGAAGATGAACAGATTGTGTCACGCATGCTTAAAGAAGATCCAGATTTAGAGCTTGTAGAGCCAGAGTGGTATGAAGGCTTTGACCATGGTCATCCAGAATGGTCAGATAACAATCAAGAACTCACAAAATGTGTGCGTATCTGGCCGCATCGAATGAAAGGAGAAGGCCATTTCCTTGCGCTCCTTAAAAAGAAGGGAGAGAGCAGCCGTCTAAAAGAAAGACAGACAGAAAAAGCCAAAATGCCGCAGGAGCTTTTCGACTTTTTGCAGACTGTAAAGAAACCGCTTGCGCTTGATCGTCTGGAGATTCGTCAGGAAAAAGTATTTGTTCATCCAGACTGCAGACGTGATTTAAAAGGTCTTCGTATAATGCGCTCTGGTCTGCTTCTTGGTGAGTGCCTGAAAAATCGTTTTGAACCAAGTCAGGCATTAGCAATGGCGCTTCGTGCAGATGAATATCCAAATGTACTTTATCTGTCAAGAGAGGATGATCGCGTAATTCGTTATTTAAAGGGTGAGACGATTGATTTAAAAGATGAAGAATCTGTAGAGAAGGGCTGGGTTTTGATTTGTGTAGACAATTATCCGCTCGGCTTTGGAAAGGCAGCAGGCGGATCAGTGAAAAATAAGTATCTTGCAGGCTGGAGGTGGATGTAATGGAGTGGCGTCTTGATAAGTTTTTGACACAGATTCCAGTGGGAACGCGCAGCCAGGTCAAGGATATGATCAAAAAAGGACGCGTTTGCGTAAATGGTGTGCACGCATCAAAACCAGAATTAAAGGTAGATCCAGAGAATGACAGCATTACGCTTGATGGAAAGAAGCTTTTCTATTCTCAGTATGCATACTATATGTTAAACAAGCCGTCTGGCGTAATTACTGCAACCATGGATAAGAAAAAAGAGACTGTTCTTGATCTGTTAGATGATAAGCGCAAGGATTTATTTCCAGTTGGACGCCTCGATATTGACACAGAAGGACTTCTTTTGATTACAAACGATGGGGAGCTTTGTCACAGACTTCTTTCTCCTAAGCATCACGTTGACAAATGTTATTTTGTAAAAACAGATCTTCCAATTCCGGCAGATGCTGTAAAAAAATTTGAAGAAGGCATAGATCTTGGCGATTTCACATCAATGCCTGCAAAGTTGGAAATTATTGGAGATTGTGAGGCAAAGGTAATTGTTCAGGAAGGAAAATTTCATCAGGTAAAGAGAATGTTCGAGGCAGTTGGTGTAACAGTTGTTTATTTAAAGCGCCTTTCAATGGGAAGCCTTAAGCTAGATGAAACACTTGCACCTGGTGAGAGCCGTGCATTGACACAGGAGGAGCTTGAATGTCTGAAGGAAAGCTGATTGTAAAAAATGCAAAGGGTGTGATCTTTGATTTAGACGGCACACTTGTAGATTCAATGAACGTATGGAAAGAGATTGATGTCATTTATCTGGGAAAGCATGGATATGATGTGCCAGATGATCTTCATGACGAAATTGAAGGAATGAGCTTTACAGAGACAGCTGCCTATTTTAAAAAGCGCTTTTGCCTGAAAGAGACGGTTGACGAAATTAAAGACTGTTGGAATCAGATGGCATATGAAAAGTACTGTCATGAAGTCGCATTAAAACCAGGTGCTGCACTATTTCTTTCTTATCTTCATAAAAATGGATGCAAGATTGCCATTGCAAGCAGCAATTCACGCAAATTGATTCAGGCTGTATTAGAATCGCATGGTATAGCATCATATTTTGAAGCTATAGTGACCAGCTGTGATGTAAAGGCCGGAAAACCAGCACCAGATGTTTATTTAGAAGCAGCGAAGCTTCTTAATTTGAATCCGTGTGACTGTGTTGTGTTTGAAGATATTCCGGCGGGAATCATGGCAGGAAAAGCGGCAGGGATGACTGTATTTGCAGTAGAAGATGAATTTTCAGAGCCGCTTCGCGAGAAAAAGCTTGCGCTTGCCGATGGATGGGTGAGAGATTACACAGAGTTCATATAATGGAGGACACAGTAGTTATGTTTCGAATAAAAAAAGGTCATCATGGCTATATCAAACGCAAGAAGCGCCTGCTGTTAGGAGAGGTACTTGGTCTTTTAATCGGCATCATAGGTCTTGTGGTGATTGGCGTTGTGACAACGGGAAGCCGCAAAAATCTGCTTACAGTTGTGGCTATGGTTTCAGTAATACCAATGGTAAATCAGCTTGTCATTTTGATTGCACTTTGGAAATATCAGCCGTGCCCAGATAAGGAGTATGAGCAGGTGGCATCTATTGTAGGTAAAGGAATTTTAGACACTGAGCTTGTCATTACATCAAAAACAGATAAGTCATTTTTGCTTGACTATGCGTGTATTCATGAGAAAGGTGTCTTTTGCTATTGCTCTGATAAGAATGTATCAGAAAAAAAGACAGCTGAGTATATAAAGAGCTTTATGAAGGCTAATGACTTAAAGACGGATATATTTGTTATCCGTGACTGGAAAAATTATTTAAACCGCATTCGCGAGCTTGAGAAGTGGGATCGCGCCAGCTGTGATGAAAAGCTTCTTAAAATCGAAGGTGTGCTGAGAGGAATTGCCATATGAGACAATTGCAAATTCAGGCGGCAGAAGAAGGTCAGCGCTTAGACAAATATTTAAGCCGATATATGCCAGAGGCGCCAAAGAGCTTCTTTTATAAGATGCTTAGAAAAAAGAACATTACCTGCAACAAAAAAAAGTGTGATGGAAGCGAAAAACTTTGCGCGGGAGACTGTATTGAGCTGTTTTTGGCAGAGGACACGATTGAAAAATTCCGTGGAAATACAGATGAAAAAAAAGCTTCCAGCATTCAGACACAGACTCAAAACGTATCGCTCTCACCAAAGAGCATTATATATGAAGATGATGATATATTGCTGATAAATAAAGCAGCGGGAGAACTTTCGCAGAAAGCATCGCCAAAAGATGTTTCCATGGTAGAAAAGGTCATTGGCTATGCACTTTCCACACAAAAAGTAACAAATGAGCAGCTGTTAGTTTGCCGTCCTTCTGTCTGCAACCGTTTAGACAGGAATACATCAGGATTAATTGCAGCTGGTTTTTCCATACGAGGTCTTCAGTTTTTATCAGAACAGTTTAGAACAAGAGATCTGCACAAATATTATATGGCGCTAGTGGCAGGCTGCGTAACCAGACAGCAAAAGCTTAAAGGATATCTGTATAAGGATGAAAAAACAAATAAAGTAGAGGTCCACGAGACACTTGAAGAATTTCCAGAGCATCTTAAAAAAGATGCACTTGCGATTGAAACTGTATATGAGCCAGTGGCAGCGACAAAGCAGGCAACGCTTTTAAAGGTGCTTTTAGTGACAGGACGTTCTCATCAGATTCGTGCACATCTGTCAAGCATAAATCATCCAATCATTGGAGATTCAAAATATGGTGACAGCAGCATAAATGAGCAGTTTAGAAAAAAGGCAGGCACAAAGAGACAGCTTCTTCATGCATATGAGATGATATTTCCTGTCTGCGAGGGACATTTTTCATATCTGTCCCAAAAAAGCTTTCAGGCACCGCTTCCAAAAGATTTTTTAAAGGCAATGGAGTATGCAAAAATCCATGACTGGAAGGAGTAATACGTATGCCAACATGGAAATCAAGAGGACTTAGAGGATCGGCATTAGAGGATATGATCAACTATACGATTGAGCAGTACAGCACAAAAAAGCTTGCGCTAATTCAGAAGATTCCGACTCCAATAAAACCAATCAATATTGATCAGGAGACGCGTCATATAACGCTTGCATATTTTGATCAAAAAAGTACAGTCGATTATATTGGTGCAGTTCAGGGCATTCCAATCTGCTTTGATGCGAAGGAATCTGCAGTTGATACCTTTCCACTGCAGAATATTCATGAGCATCAGGTAAAATTTATGCAGGCAATGGAAGAACAAAACGGAATTGCTTTTATTCTGTTGTATTACACGCACCGTCATGAAGCGTATTATGTGCCGCTTTCTGATATCGTCTCTTTCTGGAATCGCGGCAAAAATGGCGGAAGAAAGAGTTTTACATATGACGAGATCGATAAGACACTGCAGATTCCAATAAAAAATGGCGTGTTTTTACACTTTTTGGAGCAGCTTCAGCTTGATCTTTTGCGTCATGCTGATGAGTCAAATGGAAATGGGACTTGACAAACGCAAGCTGCTTCGCTATAATCGTATTTAACATTCATAAATTACCATGGTAGCACGTTAACTTGCTAAAGTAAACGCGCTGCAGGAAATGAGGAAAATATGGCAATCAGTTTACTGCACACACCGGAGGGTGTAAGAGATCTGTATAATGAAGAATGCGCGAAGAAGGAAACTGTTAGCGCAAAAATCGGAGCGGTTTTCCACCGTTTTGGTTATCGCAGCATCCAGACACCATCATATGAGTTTTTTGATATATTTAATAAAGACAGAGGTTCAGTTGCATCAAATCAGATGTTTAAATTTTTTGACCGCGACGGAAATACACTAGTGCTTCGGCCTGATATTACACCGTCAATTGCAAGATGTGCGGCAAAATATTTCATGGATGAGGACATGCCAGTGCGTCTTTGTTATAATGGAAACATTTTCATCAACAACATGAGCTTGCGCGGAAGTTTAAAAGAGTCTACCGTAATGGGCGCAGAGATGATTAACGATACGACAACAGATGCAGATGCAGAGATGGTTGCTATGCTGATTCAGTCTCTTCAGGTCAGCGGTCTGACAGAGTTTCAGGTTGAGATCGGACAGGTTGATTTCTTTAATGGACTAGTAGAAGAAGCAGGCTTTAATGAGCAGGAGACAGACGAGCTTAGAACACTGATTGAGCAGAAAAACTATTTTGGTGTAGAGGAAATGCTTTCGGCAAAAGAGCTTCCTGAACAGTTAAAGCAGGCACTTCTTTCTATGCCAAAGCTGTTTGGAGGCATCAGTCAGATTCATGAGGCAGCGTCTCTTACAGATAATGATAAGGCGCTCAGCGCAATATATCGTCTTGAAAAGCTGTATAAGATTCTTGCTTCCTACGGACTGGAAAAATATATTACGTTTGATCTTGGTATGCTTGGCAAATTTCAGTATTATACAGGAATCATTTTCAAGGCATATACATATGGAAGCGGAACACCTATTGCAACGGGAGGCCGTTATGACAAGTTGCTTTCCCAGTTCGGAAAGGACGCACCATCTATCGGCTTTGGTATTTATGTAGATGAGTTGTTGATGGCTATGTCAAGACAGCAGATTGATATTGACACTGATTATCTTGGAACAATTCTTCTTTATGAGAGAAGTCAGAAGGATCTTGCCATTCGTCTTGCAAATGTATTAAGAGCAGATTCCTCAGTTACGCTTATGAAAAAGTTTTATGAAAAGACAATTGATGACTACATTGCGTATGCGAAGAGAAGCGGTATTGGCGGTATCTTTTATATTGATGAGGAAGGAAAATATGTTGAGGTTATAAATGTACTCACAGATGATCGCAAACGACATTTGCTTTCTGATTTGATTGGAGAAGAAGCATAAGAAGGAGAATACGCTTTATGAGATATATTACATTTGCGCTTGCAAAGGGTCGTCTGGCAAAAAAAGCAATGGAGATGTTGGAGCTTGCTGGCATTACATGCGAGGAGATGAAGGACGAGACAAGCCGTAAGCTGATTTTTGTAAATGAAGAGCTAAAATTAAAATTTTTCTTGGCAAAGGCATCTGATGTTCCGACATATGTGGAATATGGTGCAGCTGATATTGGTGTAGTAGGGAAGGATACCATCCTTGAAGAAGGACGAAATCTATATGAGGTGATGGATCTTGGCATTGGCAAATGCCGTATGTGCGTGGCTGGCCCTGCATCGGCAAGAGAGCGCCTTAAGCACCATGAACTGATTCGTGTGGCATCAAAATATCCGGTCATCGCGAAGGATTACTTCTATAATAAGAAGCATCAGACAGTTGAAATTATTAAGCTGAATGGTTCAGTCGAGTTAGCACCAATTGTTGGCTTGTCTGAAGTTATTGTAGATATAGTTGAGACAGGAACGACGCTTAAGGAAAACGGACTTGAGGTATTAGAGGAGATTTGTCCGCTGTCAGCCCGTGTGGTTGTAAATCAGGTAAGCATGAAGATGGAAAACGAGCGAATCAATAAGATCTTAGCCGGTTTTAAGACTGCGGTTGAAAAAAGAAAATAGCAGACAGAGAGGATGGAACACACATGAGAATTGTTAAGCTCAGCAAGGAATCAAAGGAAAATTTGTTAGCAGATCTGTTAAAGAGAGATCCGAACAACTACGGACAATATGCCGATACTGTACAGGCAATTGTAGATGATGTGAAGGCGCGCGGTGATGAAGCGCTGTTTGAATATACCGAGAAGTTTGACAAGGTTAAAGTGACAAAGGACACCATTAGAGTGACTAAAGAAGAGATTGATGAGGCACTTAAACAGGTCGATCCAAAGCTGATGGAAGTAATGGTAAAATCTATGAAGAATATCCGCGCATTCCATGAAAAGCAAAAGCAGCTCTCATGGTTTGACACGACACCGGACGGCACGATTCTTGGTCAGAGAGTTACACCACTAGACAGTGCGGGTCTTTATGTTCCAGGCGGAAAGGCTGCATATCCGTCTTCTGTTTTAATGAATATCATTCCGGCAGAGGTAGCAGGCGTAAATCGTATTGTTATGGTGACACCTCCTGGCAAGGACGGAAAGGTTAATCCAGTCACTCTGGCAGCAGCTCACATTGCGGGTGCAACAGAAGTTTATAAGGTTGGTGGTGCGCAGGCAATTGCCGCACTTGCATTTGGTACTGAGTCCATTCCGAAGGTAAATAAGATTGCAGGTCCTGGAAATATTTACGTTGCGCTTGCAAAGAAGGCTGTATATGGTCATGTCAGTATCGACAGCATTGCCGGACCTAGTGAGATCATGGTTCTTGCAGATGAGAGTGCAAATGCAAAGTTCGTTGCAGCAGATCTTTTGTCACAGGCAGAGCATGACGAGCTCGCCTGCGCTATTCTTGTGACAACTAGCATGGAGCTTGCCGAGGAAGTATCAAAGCTTACAGAAGAATTTATCGCAGGATTATCCAGAAAAGAGATTCTGCAAAAGTCCATTGATAATTATGGTTATATTCTTGTAGCAGATTCTATGGACGATGCAGTAGATGTAGTAAATGAAATTGCACCAGAGCATCTTGAAATTCAGACAATAAATCCATTTGAGACAATGACACAGGTACGAAATGCCGGCGCGATCTTTATGGGAGAGTACAGCAGCGAGCCGCTTGGTGACTATTTTGCAGGACCAAATCACGTTCTTCCGACAAACGGAACGGCAAAGTTTTTCTCACCGCTTGGCGTAGATGCTTATGTAAAGAAATCAAGTATTATTTACTACTCAAAGAAGGCATTAAAGCCAGTCAGCAGGGATATTATTCAGTTTGCAGAAAGCGAATACTTGACAGCGCATGCTAATTCCATCCGTGTTCGTTTTGAAGACGACAAAGAGTAATATGGTATCAAAAGGAGAGAAGGTATGCAGCAGCGAATCGGCACTATTACAAGAAATACAAAAGAAACACAAATTACTCTGACCATAAATTTGGATGGCAGCGGAAAGGCAGATATTTCTACAGGAATTGGCTTCTTTGATCATATGCTAAACAGCTTTGCACGCCATGGTCTGTTTGATTTGGCAGTAAAGGCAACTGGTGATCTTGAGGTCGATTGCCATCATACGATAGAGGATGTCGGCATTGTGCTTGGTCAGGCGATAGCACAGGCAGTAGGCGACAAAAAGTCTATTTGCCGCTATGGAGACTGCATTCTCCCTATGGATGAAGCACTTATTCTCTGCGCAATTGATTTATCAGGCAGACCATATCTGGGCTATGAAGCATCAATTTCATCAGAGCGCGTGGGAGGATTTGATACGGAGATGGCAAAAGAATTTTTCTATGCTATTTCATATTCGGCATCAATGAATTTGCATATTCGTCAATTGGCAGGCGAGAATAGCCACCATATCATAGAAGGCATGTTCAAAGCCTTTGCAAAGGCACTTGACAAGGCAACAATTGCAGATCCGCGCATTACAGATGTACTTTCAACAAAGGGAAGTCTGTAAGAAAGGATGGTAAAGCAAATGGCAGGTGAAGTTACAAACGAGAATGAATTTGTGGCAGTTCCATTTAAGGCAGAGATTTCATGGGACGAGCTAAAAAAGGATACATCAGGACTTGTCCCGTGCATAGTGCAGGATTACAAAACAGGTCAGGTACTAATGTTAGCCTACATGAATGAAGCAGCATATCTTGAGACAGCCGCAACAGGAACCATGTGCTATTATAGCCGAAGCCGCAAAAGCAGATGGCTAAAAGGCGAAACAAGCGGTCATTTTCAGTATGTCAAGTCGCTTTATGCAGATTGTGATAAGGATACGCTTTTAGCAAAAGTAGTACAAAAAGGAGCAGCATGTCATACAGGATCGTATTCATGCTTCTTTAATAAAATTACAGAATAAATATGATACCAGGGTCAAAAGCTCCAAAAGCCGTTCGTGCTTGCACGATTAGGTTTTTGAGCTTGGGACCCGCAAAAACATGAGGATGCAGCGATTTTCAAGGAAAATCAGCGAATCCGAATGTTTTTAGAATTGCGAAAGTTGCATAGCAACGGAGCAATTCGTGGATATCAGTTGGGGGCAAAATACCTTTTGACCCCAACATCATAAAAAAAATAGCGCTGGGCAGCTTGATATGCAGTCTGGCGCTATTTTTTATTTGTCAGGAATTTTGCAATACGATTGTACAGAAAGCAAAAAACGTGGTAAAATAGGACAAGAAAAACAAGATTGGAGAAACGATTATGGAAAAAGACATGTTCGGCGTAAGCCGCCTTAAAGTAAATCTACATATGCACACGACACTTTCTGATGGCTCAAAGACACCAGAAGAAGCAGCTGAGACTTATAAAAAAGCAGGATATGATGTAGTTGCGATTACAGATCATTGGATTCATCGTGATAGTGGAGAGATTGGCGGTCTGCGTATTTTATCAGGAGCTGAATATAATATTGGCGGAGGCGATGCCAGCACTGGCGTATACCATATTCTTGGCATAGGATGCAGCAAAAAGCCAAATCTGACACAGGAGGCAGGACAACAAAAGATTATTGACGAGGTTCACCGCTGTAGCGGAATTGCCATATTGGCGCATCCGGCATGGTCATTAAATACAGCGCAGCAGGCAGCAGCACTTAGTGGTGTGGACGCTACTGAAATTTTTAATTCTGTATCTGATGAGGGTGAGTCCTCACGTCCATATTCTGGCGATTTTGTTGATACAGCAGCATGTCAGGGTTTATTTTATCCATTGGTTGCAGATGACGATACGCATATGTATAACGGCTGTGACGATACGAAGGCATGGATTATGCTTGAAGCCAAGATTACAGATTCAGATGAGGCGCTACTACAGGCAATTAAAGAAGAAAAGTTTTACGCAACGCAGGGACCAGAGATTCATATTAGAAGAAATGGCGATGAGATAACAGTACTATGCTCACCAGTCAGCCGCATTTCCTTCTTTTCAAATGCTGTATGGGCACCAGAGCGTGGTCATAGAGGAACAGGACTGACAAAGGCAGTATGCCATGTACAGCCATGGGAGAAATTTATACGTGCAGAGGTAACAGACGAACAGGGAAGAAAGGCTTGGAGTAAGGTGATTAGGCTGTAAGGGCTGTATTTGAGGTAGGAGTTACGATTGAAAAAGGAACAGAAAGGGAATTTACGTATGCCAAATCAGTTTTTGACAAATTACACAGAAGTTACATTTCTGAATAAATTAAAGGATAATCTGAGACATTGTAACTCTTTCGACTTTTCTGTCAGCTTTATAAAAAGAGCAGGGCTAATTTTACTATATAAGGATATTGAAGCTGCGCTTGAGAGAGGCTGCAAGGGAAGAATACTTACGTCCACTTATCAAAACTTTACAGATATTGAATCTCTTAATAGTTTTTTTGCATTGATGGGAAAATGTCCGAATTTTCAGTGCCATTTAGACTATGACAGTTTTCATGACAATGGATATGTAACATTAGGATATCATTCAAAAGGCTATTTATTTGAATTTGATGATCATAGAGAATTGATTGTCGGTTCCTCGAATATTACAAGATATGCGCTTTTGAAAAATATAGAGTGGGATGTGGCAGTGTCTGATCACTATGAGTCTGGGGTATATGATGAGGCGAAGAAAGAATTTGAAGAAAAGTGGGCAGCAACAGAGCTCCTTGATAATGAATTAATCAAGAAATATTCAACAAAACTAAATTATGCGGTTGAGCGCTGGGATATGGATTATGATTTGTCGGTATCAAAGATAAAACCAAACTATATGCAGAAAAAGGCTTTAAAAGAACTGAACAGATATCGGGCATTGGGTGTTAATAGAGCACTTACAATTGCTTCTGCCGGCAGTGGAAAAACTTATTTAGCAGCCTTTGATGCATTAAATTTTAATCCTAAAAGACTGCTCTACATTGTTCATGAAGGCTCTATTTTGAAAAAGTCATTGGAAACCTTTCAGGAGGTATTTGGTAATCAGGTGAAATATGGGATCTACAGTGGTACAAGCAAAGAATCATGCGCTGATTTTGTGTTTGCTACTAATATTACGATGAGTAATACGCTAGATTTATTCGAAAAGGATGAATTTGATTATATTGTTATTGATGAATGTCATCATGCTACTGCACAAACGTATAAGAAGATTATTCAATATTTTGAACCTGAGTTTTTGCTAGGACTTACGGCAACGCCAGAACGTCTGGATAACCAGGATGTGTTCGAGTTATTTGATCATAACGTTCCATATGAATTAAGACTTCGCGATGCGATTGCAAATGATTTAGTAGTCCCATTTAAATATTATGGAATACGTGATCAGCTTGTTGATTATGGACTATCAAGTAATGAAGAGCGCAGAATGATTGCACAGCTGGCAAAAGAAGATCATTGTGATTTCTTGGCAGATCAGATTGAGAAGCACCGACCAAAGGGAAAATTGAAGGCACTGGCATTTTGCCGCAATGTAACGCATGCGCGTATGATGTGTGAAGCGCTTGGAGAACGATACAAAACGGCATATTTGACTGGACGCAATGATATCGGAGAGCGTATACGTGCATATAATGATCTGCAAGATGACACGAAAGATCTTGAAATTCTATTTACAGTTGATATTTTAAATGAGGGAGTTGATATTCCCGGTGTAAATATGGTTTTATTCCTTAGACCAACGGAATCAACAACAATTTTTATTCAGCAGCTTGGACGAGGATTACGTAAATATCCAAATAAAGAATATGTTACTGTACTAGATTTTATTGGCAACAGCTATAAGAGAAGTGTTCAGATAGCCTTTGCGCTAGGTTCATTGGCAGAAAACTTTGTAATGGAAAAACGACTTATGGCATCTCTTGTAAAGGATGATTTTACTGCGCTTGGATTAACTGATTATGGCGTAGAGATTCACATTGATGATCTAAGTAAAGAAGAAATTTTAGCTTATATCGATAAGGAAAATTTCAACGCAATTAAGTATCTGAAGCAGGATTATTGGAATTTTAAAAAATATATTGACGCAGAATTTTATCCGAAGCATGTCGATTATATCAATAACGATTGTGCTCCTGACTTGATTCGTTTCATGAGTGTAAAAACGCAAAACAGAAAAAACTGCAGCTATTACAACTTTCTTAAGGGTATCGGAGAAGAAAATCTTCCGCTATTTACAGAGAGACAAATAGCGTTTGTCAATTATTTATCTGGTCTTTTGCCACTTGTGAGGGTTCATGAATACCAAATTGTAAAATATCTGCTTACTGGTCAGAAAACTTATCAGGAATTAGAAACATATTTGAAAGAGACAATACCTGAATTTGCCGAAGAACAGTTGAATCATGCTTTGAAATATTTACAATTTACAAAGTGTGATGAATCGGATAATAACATTGCTCTTGATGTTGCGATTGATGATCAGTTTTTGGAATACATAGAAGATTTAATCGAATATGGACTGACAAGATATATGATTGATATTGGAAGTGAGACAGGATTTAAGCTATGGCAGACATATCGCATGGATCAGGTACAACTAAAGCTTTTGAAAAATCCAGCAAATAATCAGGTTGGAACTTACTACTATGATGATTATGTCGTAATATTTGCATCTTTGAAAAAAGATCTCGATGAAGCGGATAAGCTAAATTATAAAGATAAGTTTCTCCAGTCCGACTTGTTTCAGTGGGAAAGTATGAATAGCCTTCCACAATCTCATTTGGAAAAGCTTATTCATAGTAAATTTGCCTATGTATTTATCCGAAAAGTAACAAGTGAGAATGGTCTTGTATTGCCGTTCACATATGTTGGAAAGGGAAAGCTTACAAATCCACGAAAGACAAGCGGTGGCAATGGAACGTATCTTTTTGATATTCAGATGGAAAATATGTTGCCAGAGTACTTACAGTATGATTTTGGATTAACAAAGGAGTAAGATAGGAGGTACAGTATGCCATTACAAATTATAATGATTCAGCGCAGAAAACCCCGGCCGTTCGCAGGAACGTCCGAGAGATGAATGCGCCAATTACAAACAACGCAACCATCATTCCAACAGGGTTTTCTTCTGGAATTGTTGGTT